>Ga0206969_1009_pt1 | contig 54601 bp, 41 predicted proteins | sample Alteio_BWOrgHeat_87_FD_153256 | JGI IMG/M metagenome (GOLD analysis project Ga0206969, IMG submission 153256) | Enriched cells from forest soil in Barre Woods Harvard Forest LTER site, Petersham, Massachusetts, United States -... | ecosystem: Environmental > Terrestrial > Soil > Temperate forest >... | reverse complement strand
CACTTTTTCACCAACCACGTTGGTGATGATAAAGTGTGCATCTTCCGTAACGTCTGATGTGAGGTTCACAGAGAAAGTCCCGGTGTTCGGGTTAGGATACACGCTTAGGTTTGCGGCATCCTGTGGTGTTATTACCACTTTTTCCGCGCCACACTCACTGTCAGACAGTACGGTTATGGTGTATTGCACAGCCGCCGTACCGCACATATTGGTACACGTGTAGATAACCGTATCCTGGCCAGGATGAACACCAACAAGGTCGCCAGCCGCATCAACAAAAGCATTGGTGTTGGTTATAGACCAGATACCACCGGGATACAGGTCGGTTACAATGCTGTATTGCTCCATGCACATAGTTGTGAGGCCAGTTATAGAACTTGGCGTAGGTACAGTATTAACGGTAACAATAACAGATACATTGGCCGAGCCGCAGACATTTGTAACGGTATAATGGATCGTTGCATCTCCCAGCGATACTCCAGAAACAACGCCGCCGGTAGTTATAGATGCTGCGCTGGTACTGGTCCATACACCGCCTGTGCTTGTTTCTGCAAGGGTAATGGAATTACCAACACAAACGGCCAGCGGGGCAGTAATAGCCCCTGGAGCCGGAATGCCTATAATATTCATGAAATAGGAAGTAGCAATAGAACCACACGAGTTAGTGACCGTATAAGTTATATGCGTACCGCCTAAAGAAACGCCCGTAACCACCCCTGCAATAGACACTGTAGCCAGGCTTGTGCTGCCACTTGTCCATACACCGCCGGGAATAGTTTCCGTAAGTAGTTGACTGCCGCCAACGCAAACATTAGGGTCGCCCAAAACAGTACCAGCAACAGGCAATGGGTTCACGGTAACCGGGCGTGATGCAATTGAAGTGCCACATGAGTTAGTAACGGAATAGAGTATAGTATCTAAACCCGAAACTACCCCGCCGAGTACGCCGGTGGCCGATATACTTGCATTGCCATTGTTCCTTGACCACACGCCCCCGGTTGCCGCATCTGTAAGCGGAGTAGTGGCTGCAACGCATACTATCGAATCGCCATTAATAACACCTGAAACCGGTAGTGGATTAATAGTAACAGGGTATTTTGCAACTGCCGTTCCGCACACATTAGATACCGTATATTTTATCGTATCAAGACCGGCAGAGCCACCGGTAACCAATCCTGCCAAAACAGAGGCGGTACTATTGGTAACGGTCCATGTGCCGCCAGGCGCCGGATCAGATAAAGTGATGGACGATGCCGCGCACACAACCGATGGACCTGTGATAAATCCTGCAGTTGGCAATGCGATTATTGTAATGGGATAAATCGCTGTGTCAGTACCGCAAACGTCAGAATAAATATACATTATAGTATCTATTCCGGGAAAATGGGGGTTTACTACACCTGTAGTTGAAATAGACGCATCACCGTTAGTAACTGCCCAGGTGCCACCAGTTACCGGATCAATTACCGAAGCAGAAGAACCGATACATGCACCGGAAGAGCCGGAAATAGTACCGGCAGAAGTGGCTGGGTTAACGGTAACCAAATAGGTAGCCACAGCCGAGCCGCACGAAAGGGTAACCGTATAATTAACAGTTTCTACGCCTGGCATTACGCCAAGTATATCGCCATAAGCGTCAACAGATGCATAACCATAGGTAGTTGACCACACGCCACCGGTAGTAGCGTCGAATAGTGTCATACTTGTGCCCACACATACATACGTGGGACCTATAATTGTTCCTGCATCTGGTGAGGTCACAATGTTTACTACAAATGCAGCAGTATCTGAACCACAGGCATTGGTAACAACATATAAAATTGAATCTGTGCCCAGCAATCCGCCTGTAACCACCCCACCAGACACCGAAGCATTACCGTTGGTCGCCAGCCAAATACCGCCTGGTGCAGGATCGGTTAACGTAGTTGTAGTACCTATACATATACCCGAAATACCAGTGATGGCGCCAGCAAAGGGCAGCGAGTTAACGCTTACAGCTAAGGACACCGAGCCCGAGCAGCCGCCTGATGTAACCGAATAGGTCACGGTATCCAGGTTGCCGCCAGTAACACCGGTAATATTTTCTCCCGCTCCCGCTGCCGCCATTGTAGCCGATGAGTTGGTAATACCCCATGTACCACCCGAGGTAGTTTCAACCAAAACGATAGACGACCCAACACATACTAAAGATGGCCCGGCTATAGGGCTTATGACTGGCACAGGATTGATCGTAATCACCTTGTATGCGGTAGTGCTACCACAAGTGTTGGACACTGTGTACTCCACTGAGTCTATACCTGCCGCTGCGCCGGTAATTACCGCCCCAACATTAGTAGCATTTGTATTGGAAACGCTCCATGTGCCACCGCCAGTGACATCTAACATAGTAATAGAAGAAAGTGCACAAACACTTGACAGGCCACCAATACCGCTGACCGTAGGCGTTGTGCCGATGGTGATTACTAAAGAATCATTTGTAGTACCACAGGCATTCGTTAGGCCATAAATTATGGTATCCGTGCCGGTTGTGCCCCCTGAAACAAGGCCGCCACTAGTGATGGTGGCATGGGTATTAGTAATGCTCCAGGTACCCAAGAGGGTTGCATCGTGATACGGTGTAGCAGATGTGGCCCCCATACAAACGAGCAGCGCGCCGGTAACCGGGGCAACCGTAGGCAGTGGGTTAAGCGTGATCTCTATAGAATCTTTGACCGAGCCGCAGGTATTGGTGACGGTATAAATAACGGTATCCACTCCCCCGGCAACACCGGTAACACTGCCACCAGCAGTAACGGTAGCTTTGGAATTGGTAACGCTCCATACGCCGCTTGTCGTCGCATCAGACACGGTAACTGACGTACCCACACAAGTGCTGATAGCTGTTGCAGTAACCGGGCTGGCAACCGGTGCCGAGTTGATATGCACCACAAATGAGTCAGATGTTGTGCCGCAGGAATTGGTAACAGAGTATATAATAGTATCGGCGCCGGAAACAAGGCCGGTCACCGTGCCGGATGTACCGGAAACCACAGATGCATTGGTGTTGGTGGCGCTCCACGTGCCACCGGTAGTACCATCAAATAAAGTGATCGCTGCGCCGCCAATACATGCGGTGGACGGGCCACCAATGGGGCTTACAACTGGAAGAGGGCAATTGGTGAATTGCACCAAAAATGCATCGCCGAACGGAGGACCTGGAAAGAAGCCGCCACTACCGAAAGACGGAGGAGAAAGATACGGAGGAGAAAACGTCAAACTACTGCCACTATACGCAGAAGAACTTGAAACAGCTAAACCAGAACTCAAAGTGCTACCAGACATATACACATTAGTGCCATTAACCGCAACGCCCAATCCCATTTCATCATCTGACCCACCAAAGTATGTGCCATACGCAACTGTGCCCCCCGAAGTGAATTGTGCAAAATAAGCATCCCCTGTACCAATAGAAAAAGATCCGCCGTAAACAGTTTGATACCCTGTTGGTGTAGCAATACCGGCTGAACTGGTGGTAAATCCCACCGCGAAAATATTACCGCTTGGATCAGTGGCTACACCCTCTCCATAATCGTCACCAGAACCGCCAAAGTAATTACACCATGTAACAGTACCTAACGAGCCGTCAACTTTTGCAATATAAGCATCATAAGCTCCGCCTCCATAGGTTCCTGTGGGTACTGTTATAGCCGAAACACCGCTGGTAACGCCGGTCATAATTACATTTCCTGCACCATCAGTGGTAACACCGTACCCTTCTTCATCATCATCGCCACCAAAATAATTACCCCATGTGAGGCTACCCGCACTGCTGAATTTTGCTAAAAAGCCTGCCCATATCCCCAATCCCATAGTACCTCCGGTTGTGGATATACCTACGGTACTGTTTGTTAGCCCGGTAAGAAATAAATTGCCTGATGGATCAGTTGCTACACTTGTCCCAACATCATCGCCATCGCCTCCATAGTAAGTGGACCATTGGAAAACGCCCGAACTATTGAATTTTACCAGAAAGGCATCTCCATAGAGAAATCCACCGGAACCACCGAATGTTGACACTAACGTACTAACACCGGCTGTGCTCATTGTGCGGCCAGTCATATATACATTTCCAGATGCATCCGTTGCAACTCCAAAGCCCTCATCATCATCAGTGCCTCCAAAATAAGTACTCCACGTCAATAAACCGCTAGCATCGAACTTAGCTAAAAAAGCGTCTTCGATACCACCGGCATACGATGGCATATAGGGGCTGGCACCAGACGCAAGGCTGGTAGGCGCCGTACCATCGGTAACCCCACTAATATAAACGTTCCCCGACGCATCTGTTGCCACGCCAGTGCCAGCATCATTACCTGCCCCACCATAATAAGTACCCCATGTAAGAGTACCCGTGCTGCTGAATTTTGCCAGGTAAATGGCCCAGGATCCTGCAAAGCTACCGAAAGGTGCCCCAACAGTGGCAATAGAACCACTGCTGTTTGTAAAACCAGTCATAAACACATTGCCGGAAGGGTCAGTGGATATTGCGCTCCCTATTTCATCACCGCTGCCACCAAAATAAGTAGCCCACGCCAAAGTGGGGTCTATAGTGAGGTTCCCGCTATAAGAACCAGTCTGGTAGCTAAGGATATCATTATTTAATCTAAAAGAGCTGCTTACCTTTTTGCCATCGGTCTCAAATGTATTTGGCGCCTGCTCTGTGATCTCTCCAAGTGGTGTCTTTGCCGTCAGGCTGCCATCACTGTTTATCGTAAGCGCATCAGTGCCGCCATATTTCAGTTGAATATCGCTCACCTTGCCACCTGCCCTTACCACAAATTCGTGCTTTAGCTGGCCGTTGCTCACATAAAGTACCCAGTCAATATTCGGGTAGATGTCCTTATAGGTCACTTTACCAAAAGAATGGGCAGTAATGCCGTTTTTATCCTTGGCATCCCTGATAAAATTCTGGTAGTATGGTTGCTTTTGGTCGGTGATTATTTTTGCATGTGTGTTAGCGCCGATAAGCTCCACGTCCATACGGTCCATGGTATAAGACACCTTTTCGGCCTTTGCCCCATGCATCATCTGCTGTTTTGTAGGCTGTGTTACCTGCTTATCGGCCTTGCTGAACTGGTAGTGGATTGCGCCGTTGCCAATGAAGATATTCAGCCCGTTGGCAGCCCCAAGGCGGAACTGGATATCGTTCCTGGGGTTCATGTTCTGGTCGGTTACCTGCCCTTTGTTTTCAATAAAAGAAAGGGGCGCGGGCTTTTGCTGTGTTTTTGAAACGGTAGGTGACGCCAGTAGCTGCAGGCAGGAAAATACCGGGATCGTAAGGCATAGAAGTTGTCTAAAAATACTTGTCATAAGTTGTAGCAATTAGTAGAGTAAATATATTAACTATTCACGAAGAAATAAGCACAATACATAAATAAATACCGCTAAGGTATAATATTTTCTGTTAGAATTGATAAGAACAGCATCACTCGCAGGCAATATAATAAATTAGTAACCAATGGTTAATACCTCATAAATGAGGCAGAATTTATCGCTTGCTTGCCCCAGAATTTCGGGGCAATATTTTTACCAAAAAGATACGCAACAGCGGCCAAAATTGCACGATCTTATTCAGTAGCCCCGGTCTTCAGACCGGGGTAAAATCGGGAATATGCAGGCTTTAGCCGAAACTACTTTCGCCGGATAGTTTGCGTTATGTAGGTTTGGCTAAAGCCTGTTATACTGCAAATGGGATAGTTTCGTGCATTCGGTGTATTGTTTCCTGTCCTGCGCAAGTTCGATGGGCGATGCCCATCGCTATTAGATTTCGCCCTTACAGGCAATGTCGTTAAGTTAAGCTCAAGTCTGGGTATTGCCTTCTTCCAAGCGCGTATCGGGACATCCCCCTCACCCCCTTCGCCGCCGCACATCACCTACGCGCAAGGGGGAATGCACCCGAATATGCTATCAACTGCATCATTCGGCTCTACTTTTTCCTTAACTTAATGACATTGCCTTACAGGGCTTGACCATGTAACGATGTCTAATGCATCGAACGTTCGGTATGAACGAAAACCCCGTTTACAAATGCACAAAACTATGCGGTGCAAAGTATAACTACAGCCAAACCCCGGTCGTCAGACAGGGGCTATTGAATTGCATAAACATAATTTCTCTTACATCGTATCGTTGCTTCCCATCTTATCCATCCAGTGGATCTCCGGCTCTTTTTTACCGGGCTTCCTGTCCAGGATATAGCGCACCAGCAGGTAACCGCCAATGCCAAAGAGGATCACTGTAAGCATATTAAGCTGGTTGGCCGAAAACGCATCCACCATCTGGGCGGTTGCAGCTTCCCTCGTTTTAGGATCGGTAGCAGATAGTTGGTTCAAATTGATACTATCCTTGCAGAAAGCAAAAATAACCACAAAAACGCCCAGGAACAGACCCAGGAAGTAAGCGATAACCGTATAAAAAGCCCAGGGAAGCCCATTTAGCGCCTTTTCTTTTGCAAGCACACTATTCCGGTAGGCAAGGTAAACCAGTACTAAAAGTTGGATCATCAATTAAATATTTTTCATAAACTCTGTGACACTTTCCATAATATGGCTGATCTGTGCATCCGTCAGCCCGTGATGGCAGGCCAGCAACATGCCGCCGCGCATTACTTTATCCGACTCGGGGTAGCCATTCTTTGATGCTTTACTTGGCAAATTCTTAAAGCCCGGCTGGCGCAGTATATTACCAGTAAAAACCGTGCGGGTCATAATATTCCTTTTCTCTAAGAATATCTGCAGATCGCGGCGGATGAAGGGCGCGCTTTCACGTAGCGTAGTGGCGAATGCCAGCCAACCCGTGCGCGAGTTTGGCAACTGCTTTGGTAATATAAAGAACTCCTCGTACTGGCTGAAAAACTCCCTCATGCGGGTGTAGTTGGCCGTGCGGGTATCTATATTCTTGCCCAGCTTGTTGAGCTGAACAATGCCAAAAGCGGCACCCATTTCAGACGGCTCTATGTTATAGCCTGGCTCTTCAAACACAAACTTGGCATCGTAGGGTATGCCTTCTATTTCTACATTAAACCGGTTCTCTATTTTCTCTGACTCCACAAAAAGAGAAGAGCTGCGGCCCCAACTACGTAGGAGTCGGCCACGATTGTAATGTTCATCGGTGTTCACGCAAAGCATACCGCCATTACCACCGCAGTTAATGATGTGAGAACCATAAAAACTGGTAGTGCTCATATCTGTAAACCGGCCAGACGACAGGTCGTCAATTTCGGCTCCCAGCGTGTCCGCCGAATCCTCGAGCACAAAAAGATTGTGTTTATCAGCTATCTCCCTTAGTTGTTTCCAGTTGGGCAGGTTGCCTATAAGGTTCGGTATGATCATCGCCTTTGTATTTGGCGTTATCATCTCCTCCACTTTATTGGCGTCCACATTATAAGTGCCTTCTTCCACGTCAACGAATGCAGGCAGCCATCCTTTTTTCACAATGGGAGCTACCGTTGTGGAGAAAGTAAGCGCGGGGGTAATGATCTCGGCCCCGGCCTCATAGTTCATAAGGTCTGCGGCAAGGTAAAGTGCCGATGAGCCGCTGTTCACCATTATACCGTGCTTCTTATTATACAGCCCTGCAACACGGTCTTCCATTTCGCGAACGTGCTTGCCCATTTGTGTTGAAGTGCGCAACACGTTTACAACCGCTGCTATTTCCTCCTCTCCATGCACTGTTTTGCCATAAGGCACATGAATATAGTCTGTTTGTACCATTTGAATTAATCAGGATTTAGGATGCGAATGTAGTTGATACAGCGCAAATAAGGAACGATGATAGAATATTTCTGATGTTAAAAAAGGTTAGCGGGATATAATTCCTGTAAATATTACCTTTCCATAAACATCAATCTGTTGCTTTAGCTTTTCATTTTTAAGCCGCTCGTAATGCAATACATCGAACCAAAGCAGTGTTGGACTTTCGTTTTCGAGCAGGTAATGTATTTTGGCAATATCGCTATACGTGACCTTTTCACCGACTATAGCAAGGTCTATATCAGAGCCTTTCTCATAATTGCCCATTGCCCTGCTCCCGTACAATATTACTTTTTCAATAGCCGGGATAGTTTCAAAAAGATGGCGCATGTAGTCCATGTCTTTTTGCCGGAGTCCATATTCATTAGCGACATAGGTTATCATTGCTTAGCTACCATTTTATCTTTGAATTCCCTTAGCACCGGAAGGAAATCATTAACTATTTTGTCAAAGTAAATTTGGTTCTTACTATCATCAAATGAATCGCCTGATTCGTTTCTTGCGTTTAATAATTCTTCCCAAACGAACGGATCAATCAATCCGTCTTGCGCCATCTGCATTATACAGGGCCGCGGGCCTCTTATGTCGAAATAGCCCACATATTTCAGGTAATCCTGCATTACCTTCCATGAGAGATCAAAAGCAAATTCAAACCTTTGAACCAACGCGTATTTTTCGAACTCCGATGTAGAGCCATCAGCGGGAATTATCTGATCAAAATTAGCTAACGTGGTTAAATAGTTTTCAAAACGCAGCTTCCAGCGGGTATCCTTGTTTTCCATTCTGTTGAGCGTATTGCCGGTGTTACATACTGAAAAAAGTGTTGGAAACCTTGCGCCCACTGCGATGGGCGATGCCCATCGCTATTAGATTACACCCTTTCAGGGCTGCCCCCTTTTTCAACAATGCACGAAACTATGCCGCGCAAAGTATAATTCCGACTACATTAAATTTTCCTTCCACTTCTTCCTCCCTTCGCCTGCAAAAACGTGGCGTTCGCTATGGTAAGAGGAGCGCACCAGCGGGCCGCTTTCCACATAGTCAAGGCCCATTTTATAACCTTCTTCGCGGAAAAACGCAAATTCATCGGGATGCACGAAGCGCACCACGGGCAGGTGTTTTTGGGTGGGTTGCAGGTATTGGCCCATGGTCACCACATCGCAGCCGTTGTCGGCAAGGTCTTGCAGCGACTGCAATACTTCTTCCTTTTCTTCACCCAGCCCCAACATGATGCCGCTTTTGGTGCGCATACCCCCTTCTTTCAGGCGGCGTATCACTTCAAGGCTTCTGTGATATTTGGCCTGAATCCGCACCTTGCGCGTAAGACGCTCTACTGTTTCTATATTATGGGAAACAACTTCTGGAGCAACATCAATAATACGTTGCAGGTTTTCCCAGTCGCCTTTAAAATCGGGTATAAGGGTTTCCAGCGTAGTCTCCGGGTTTAGGGCACGTACGGCTTTGATCGTATTGGCCCAAATAATAGAGCCTCCGTCTTTCAACTCGTCCCTGTCCACAGAAGTGATAACGGCGTGCTTCACCTTCATCAGGAATATCGCCTCGGCCACACGCTGCGGCTCATCCCAGTCCACAGGTTCAGGCCGGCCTGTAGCCACATTGCAAAAACCGCAGGAGCGGGTGCATATATTGCCCAATATCATGAAGGTTGCAGTACCTTCGCCCCAGCACTCACCCATATTGGGGCAGTTGCCGCTTTCGCAAATAGTGTGCAGCTTGTTCTTATCCACAAGCCCCCGCACATGGCGATAATTCTCGCCCATAGGCAGCTTTACACGCAGCCAGTCGGGTTTTTTTACACGCTTTTCGGTATTTATTTCTGCTGAACTGATTACTTGCAACTCCTGCATAATAAGCAAAGGTAAGGAACAATCACAATTACCACCGGGAATATGACAAATGGCACGTGCCGGATTTTAGTTGCCCCGACCTTTTGGTCGGGGACAGAATAGGTAATATTAGGCTTTAGCCGAAACCACTCGTATTCTGTTACTCGTATTGCGCAGTTTCGGCTAAATCCTGTTATATTTTTGCATTAGTCCCCGACCTAAAGGCCGGGGCAACCAGAAACAACGAATTTTGTGATATACTCTTACCATCTCTTACCAAACTGCAGCGCCAAGAAAAGGTCGGCAAAGTAAGGTACTGCGGGCTGGTTGGCCATGAGCTGCACAGCTGTGGTGTAGTACTCCACGTTAAAACCGGTCTCAATGCCGATCACGTTTTTCTTGTTGGTGGAGAAATCGAAGTGGATAGCAGATTTGAAGTGAAAGCCGGGGACTATTTTTACCTCGCCGATCCCCTTGCTGAAACCTGCATTACCCTCTATAAGCGATTGGTTCAGGAAGTCCTGCTTCGTGGCATCGCTGTACTTAATGGCAGCAGGATCGCTATATACATTGAGGTAGTATGGCTTTAAGAAACCAATGGCCAGCCCACCGGTGTTTACCCAATGAATGGAAACCGTTCCCGGATCGGGCTTGCCTGCAAGCATTTTGCGGTAGCCCCACCCCAATTTCAGGGCATAGAAATTGTTGATCTTTCCATATACATAAGTATTGGTGCCACTGCCATCCACGCTCGTACTCTTGTATTCTTTAGGATTTTTCTTTTCGGTAAACTCTATTTGCCAAAGGCGAACATTATGGAACATATCGCTCCGCTTCATATCAATAGGTTTTACCTTACCCCGGTCGGCATATATGCTCCACCCATCGCTATTGAGGCGGAAACCTATACTCATTTCTTTGGTTATGGCCTTGGGACCTTTAGGTTTAGGGAAGGTGGCTATCTGTAGTTTCTTCTGGGTAGTATCCGTGGAATGGGCAGCAACTTGGCCACAAGCATGTGAAGCAACATTAACAGATGCCAGGAGCAAAAAAACTGTTTTTAATAGCGTCTTCATAGTGAAATCAAAGCGTAAGTTACACATATTATTCAATATGGAAAACACTTATCCGGCAGATAATAAAGGATACTTCGTAATTTTAACAAAAATAATCCCATGACCTCAAAAGTTGTATATACCGGCGACCTGCGCACTATGGCTACGCACCTGCGCTCCGGCACTATAATAGAAACAGATGCACCTGTTGATAATCACGGCAAAGGAGAAAGGTTCTCCCCTACCGACCTTGTGGCTGTGGCCCTCGCCACCTGCATCCTTACGACCATAGCCATCCTCGCCCCTACAATAAACATTCAGGGAGCCGAGTGTAACGTGGAAAAAATAATGGCCAACAACCCTCGCAAAATTGGCGAGATAGTTGTGACCATAGACTTCCCCAATAGCGAACCATTTACGGAAGAGGAGAAAAGCCGGATAATGCATATAGCCACTACCTGCCCGGTGCATCAAACCCTGCACCCAGACTGTAAGCGGACGCTCAACTTTAATTGGCCAGAATAAAAACCCTGTCCCTAAAGGGGACCAAGCATTGAGCTATATAACTTTCTCCGTGCTATGGAATATGATTCGGCCTTTTGATTTCGCCATGCCAATAAGTCTTACACAGTCAAAGCATCTGGATGTAGAACGGTTATTTACTCTTTTGCGCGGATAATGTTAAGCCCTATAGTGCAATCGAGGCAGCGTTTTGCCGAGCAGTAATTGTTGTATAGTTGTAACAGTGCCTGCGATTGGGCTGCGTTGATGGCCTTCCAGCCGTTGTCTTCCCAGAGGGCAGTGATGTTGTTCTTTTCCGCAGGCACGGCTTCGAGCAATTGCAGCGCCTTCTCTTGTAGCGCATGAGTGTCTTGCCGGGCTGCATACAAAAATTGTATAGGTGCAATGGTATTAATAACAACGTTCTGAACTGATGATTTCCCCAAAGACTTTGGTGTAGCCTGTTTCTGTGCCACATCGAACTGGAAATGGGTGTTCCAGTATTCGCTGGCAGTCACTTCCAGCAATGGCTCTATTTCTTTTATAGAATGTGTTTCTATGACCTGCGAAAATAAATGAACCGACTTATGTACCAGCGCCGCAAACTGAGCTATGCGTATTGTAGGGAAGTTGGCGGGCCGCATCCGCAGGAACTTCCACAAATGCGCGGTGACCGGCTTTAGCTTGTATTTTTTTCTGAGGTAGTCGTATTCCTTTTGCAATTCGCGAGGATAATCATCTTTAAAATCATCTTCGAGCATACCAGCTTGCCCAAAAAATAATGCTTCTACCTGCAACAGGCTTTCGCGATGCTTTGCTGGTATATTCAGCGGTAGTGACTGCGCCAGCATGAGAAATGGAGTAGCATTGGTCTTAAACCCGAAGTTGGCCGCCATGCGCCAGTAGAGCAGGTTTCGCCAGTCCTCAGCCGAATTTTCAAGCAGCACATTCCAGTCGCCCAGCTTTTGTTCCCAGCGCTCGGCCAGCAGCCTGCTCAGCCAGCCTTCCTTCGTTATCTGCCTTACAGTTTCATGCTGCCGGGCGCAGGGTAGCTTCTGGGGCGCCTGCATCAGGTTTACGTAATGATCGAAGATGTGCGCCGGAATATGGTCGTGAAGCGATAGTACCGGCGTATTGCCGGCAACGTTCGGTACATCATTTTCGTACACCACATGAAGTATAAGATTTTGATAAGCCTTGTCGTGTTGGTGCCCGTGTCTAAGCCAGTCGCTACTTTTTATGTGCAGCTCTATATTTCCCACGAGTATTGTATTGCCCACCTTTATCTTAGCCTCCAGAAAATCGGGGCCAGCGTCCTTATTCAGCCGCCCGCCATGAATTACGGTCAGCGGCTCACCATCAGCAGTATGAAGGCCGGTTAGTTGGTACAGGTTGTATTGCCAGATGAATTGGAGTAAGGCTTCGTTCATACGTTAGGTGGGTAATGAGATAGGCCATAAAAATACTTTTATTTTTTAAAAGTCGCACGTGAGCATCATTAGTAGAGGATCCAGCAATATGTACAATTTCGTATATTTCACTGCCTGCATTATCTAATAACGGTTGAAAAAATATAAAGGGAAAGGATAAATAGAATTAGCGGCAGCCATACTAAGAACAATACTACCACAAAGTATATTTTATCCTTGGTGAAAATAATTTTTATCAATATTGCACCGGTATATAAAAGACAAAGCAAGAATAACAAAAATATCAAACCACCATTTGCCGCACCGCAACTTCCGCCTGAATAACTTGCACTTTCAGAGCATAGAAATAATATGCTAAGCACCCACGCAAAAAAGTATAACGCTAAAAAGCTGGTTGAATTAGGATGTCTCCTTAAAAAATTCACAAATCAATTAATTAAATGCTGCTACTTCAAATCCAAAATATGCCGTTCCATTTCCCCCTGGTATTTCTTCGCTTCTTCATTTGCACGTTCGGCAAAGTCTTCACCGCTGCTTGCATAGATGATACCGCGCGATACATTTATAAGCACACCACCATCCTTATTCATGGCATTGCTGCACACCGTATCCACATCACCACCCTGCGCACCTACGCCGGGAACTAAGAAAAAGTGATCTGGCAACATAGCCCTTACTTCCTGCAACTGCTCTTTGCGGGTAGCGCCAATTACAAACATTATATTCTCGGGCGTTCCCCATGAGGCCACCGTGCGTAACACTTTTTGATACAGCAATTCATCGCCACATTGCTGCAACTGGAAATCGGCGCTGCCCGTATTAGAAGTCAGGCCAAGTACGATGGTCCACTTGCCGGGAAACTGCAAAAATGGCTTCACACTGTCATGCCCCATGTATGGCGCTACAGTAATGCTATCGAATGGGTAAGTGTGAAAGAACGTACGGGCGTACTGCTCTGATGTGTTGCCTATATCGCCTCGCTTTGCATCTGCTATTGTAAAAATATCACGGGGGATATAGTCGAGCGTCTTCTGCATACTCACCCACCCTTTTATTCCCTGGGCTTCATAAAAAGCCGTATTAATCTTATAGGCTACAGTATATTCCTTTGTGGCGTCTATAATGGCTTTATTGAATGCAAATACCGGATCCTCTTCCTGCAAAAGATGCGTGGGTATTTTACTAAGGTCGGTATCCAGCCCAACACATAATACCGATCTTTTCTTAAATATTGTTTCTACTAATTGTGAACGTTCCATTTGCAAATGATTCTAAGCATCAAGCTCCCCTTTTTTTCTTTGTTCGTTGCGGAGCCTGTTTTCCTTTATAATTACTTCCTTTATTATTACATCCAGTTTCTCAGCGGTAGCGCCCACCCACTCCACCACTTGCCTGTTCATGGGATCTTCGGGATCATCGAAATTATACACTTGCACCAGCCCCAGGATGGTGGCCAACGGCCCGCGGACATCGTGGGCCTGCGTATGGGCTATGTCGCTGAGTATGTTGCTCTGCGCTTCTATATGCTCCAGGTGCCTCTTTTTTTCTTTTGAAAGAAGGTCGTTGTATTTTTTCTGGATGTTGTAGTTCCTATACACGAAAAACACCAGCAACAACACAAGCACGATGCCGCCAATAGCGCAGTAGGTAAGTACCTTCTGCCGTTCAATTTTTCTTCCATACTCCCCCTCCTGCCTGGCCCGCTCTATTTCCTCATTATCTTTAAAGCTCACTTCAAGTTCCTTGCGGGTGAGCCTGTTTAGAAACGCAATATTATATACGCTGTCCCTGATCGCGTAATAATTCTGCGAGGCATCAAATGCTTCTCTCCATTGCCCGTTATGCCTATAAGCGTCGCTCAATGAATAGAGCGCATTTTTCTGATCTTCAAGTATATTCGTTTGCCGCGATATATCCAATGCTTTCAGAAGGCTGTTGATGGCAAGATCGTATTTATCCTGTTTCAGGTAAATATTCCCAACAGTGGTGTACGCTTTTGGCAGCAGGTCCACATATTGCTGGTCTTCGGCAAGTTTGCGGGCGCTATCGGCGTATGCAAGCGCCCGCACCAGGTCCCAGGTTTCAGAATAAGTATTTGCAAGTTCATTCTGGATATTTACAGTACTCACAAAATCGTGAATTACACTACAATTATTTAAAGCGTTCTGATAATTTTCTATGGCGTTTTTATAATCTTTTTTCAGCGCGAATGACCGCCCAATATCATTAAGGCTCCATATCAGGAACTGTGTATCGTGTATCAATTGGCTGATGTCCCTGGCCTTAGTATAGTAGTAGGCCGCCTCTTCTGGGTCAGGGTTTGCAGAGGCCAGGTATATATCGCCTTTGTCTAGCAATAGCCCGGTTATCATCAGCGTATCCTGCAGGCTCATCTTTTTAGACTTGCCGGTGGCAGAAAGTAAATGAATAGCGCTATCGAACCAGGAAAGAGCCCGCGGATAATCCCCTATCTCCTTATACACTACCCCCATGTCGCCCAAAATGCCGGGCTCTATCGTAATACCGGGCTTCAATTTCAAAACCTGTCCGTAATAGTCGAGCGACCGCTCATACTGGCGCAGTTTCCGGTAATATTTGGCTATGGTCTCTAACGCAATTGCTTCATTGATGACATCATGGAAATTCCGCGCTGTTACGGCGTTCTCCTGCAGGTACTCAAAGGTCTTGGCGTAATTTTTCTGACATTTAAAATAGATCTGGCCTAAGTTCCTTGTTGCAGCATATATACCTTCATGCCAACCTATATTTTCCGCGAGTTGTTTGGCTTCTTTAGCAATAATTATTTTGCTTGCCGAGTCTTCACAATACATAACAGAAGACTTATCTATAAGCATCTTCACTTTTTCTGTATCAGACGACAGCTTCTGCACTAATGCATTAATAGAATCCACACTTTCTTTTTCAACCTGTCCATGCACATGATGTGAAATACAGAGTAATACCACCAATAAAGCAAAAGTATTAACAAAAAAAATCTTCATATTCGCGCTTTATTACGGTAGTTTAATTGAAAAATAAAATACCAGATCTCTTTCGCTAATGTAGGCAAAATTTATAAAAAACTATGCTTCTCAATAAAACATCATCATTATAGAAGTTAATAAATATATGTTTAGGTTTTTCTTTGAATCGTAGTTTAGTCCTAAATTTGTATTTGCTTGTTTTCCTGAATAGGAAAACAGCGTATTACAAATTATTTATACCGCCACTTTTAATAATTATTTTATGAAGGCAACCCGTACATTGAACCTGCTTATTATTTCAGTCGCTGCCGTATTGTTTTGCAGCAGTTTTGCCCCTTATTCTACCGCAATTTATCCCACAGTAACCTTTGGCACTCCGCAATCTAACGGTGGCGTATGTGTGTTGAGGGGTGTGTGCAAGGATTATTCTGGAGTATCTGACGATGGTATCCAGGTGACCGTGCAGGTTTCCCCTGACAACGATAATGTACTAATGATCACTTTCCTTCTCAGCGACCTGAAAAGTAAACAACCTGATCAGGCGGCCTACTTCACTGACCCATCCGGTTCATACCCCTTCGATGTTTCATTTCCTCTGACGGACTCCATTTTTTCCCAATTAAATCTTAAACCAAGTCCCGCGATCCTTACTACCAGCGCCAGCACTGTAGTTATTAATGGCGATATAGTGACGGACTATATTACCTATTACCACCTTTAGGATTCAGATTGCGCTGTTTCTAATTGCGCGGGCCTTTAGATCAATGTCATTTAGTTAAGGAAAGAATCGCGCTGGGTGATGCTGAAGGCATCTAACGTTTATAGAAAACCGGATACAAAATGAGTACCGATGCCGACCGCGTGCCGCCTTAGCTTTAGCGGTGGCGCAAGGTATCGAACTACGTTTGGTGGGATAATCCAAGCTTTATCCGAAAATTTTCATGCTGCATGTGGGACAGTTTCGTGTAGTTGGTGTCGTGTTTCGTGCCCTACGCAAGTTCGATGGGCGATGCCCATCGCTATTAGATGCCGCCCTTGCAGGCAATGTCGTTAAGTTAAGGGCAAGTCAGGGGTATTGCCTTCTTCCAAGCGCGTGTCGGGACATCCCCCTTTCCCCCTTCGTCGGCGCACATGGCCTACGCGCAAGGGGGAATACACCCGAATATGCTATCAACTGCATCATTCTACTCTACTTTTTCCTTAACTTAATGACATTGCCTTGCAGGGCTTGACCATGTAGCTCTGCCCATTGCATCGAAGGTTCGGGACACTTATGAACGAAAGCCCTTTTTAACAAATGCACAAAACTGAGCCGGACAAAGTATGAATGCCTGAATCCGAAGCGCCGGCGAGGCTTAACGTTATGCCACTAATTTATTTTTTGGCTTCTCAAATAACATTCCATAACTTTAAATACAAATTACTGGTTATGGCTATAATGCTTATGCTGCCTGGCAGCCCGATACCCGACTGGTTACTTTTTCTATCCCCGCTGGTTGTTTTAGTAGCACTGATGTATGGCGGTGAGTGGATGTATCGTAAGGTGCGGCAACGATTCTTTTTGCATAAACACGCAGAGCATACCATTTGCCAGGACGATAATGCTTCCTAGTTCCACAGCGTTATTTTTCCGCTTTGCCGCAAGATTTGCAGATGTTCGGTTTTGGACATATCTTTGCACATGGCAATAAAATCGAAATTTTACGGCGAAGGACTCACATTTGATGACGTCCTGCTCATGCCGGCTTACTCCGAAGTCCTGCCTCGCGAAGTAAGTATTGTTACCAACCTCACAAAAGACATACGCATTAATATCCCGATGGTCTCTGCGGCTATGGATACTGTAACCGAAGCGCCGCTGGCTATAGCGCTGTCGCGAGAAGGCGGCATTGGCATCCTGCACAAAAACATGAGCATAGAGCGCCAGGCCGACCAGGTGCGCAAGGTAAAACGCTCTGAGAACGGGCTGATACCAGACCCAATAACGCTGAAGCCAGACGCAACAGTAGCCGATGCCCTGAAAATAATGAAGGACAACAAAATAGGCGGCATACCTATAGTGGACAATAACTTCTTGCTGGTGGGTATGCTCACTAACCGCGACCTGCGCTTTGAGAAGAACATGAAGAAAAAGGTAAGCGAGGTAATGACGAAAGACCGGTTGATAACCGCATCTGCAGGCATAGACATGAAAAAGGCCGAGCTGATATTGGAAGAATATAAAATAGAAAAGCTGCCGATTGTTGATAAGAAAAACAAGCTGATAGGTCTCATCACCTTCCGCGATACGTTGCAACTGAAAAGCCATCCCGATTCCTGCAAGGACACTATGGGCCGCCTGGTAGCCGGTGCCGCAATCGGCATCACCGCAGATATACTGGACCGTGTGGAGGCGCTTAAAAATGCAGGTGTTGACGTAATAACGTTGGATAGTGCTCATGGCCACTCAAAGGGCGTAATAGAAGCAGTAAAGAAGGTAAAGAAAGCATTTAAAAACATACCCATCATTGCTGGCAATGTGGCCACAGCAGCCGGGGCAAAAGCACTTGCCGATGCAGGGGCCGATGCCGTGAAAGTGGGCGTAGGACCGGGCTCCATATGCACAACCAGGGTAGTAACCGGAGCGGGTGCCCCTCAACTCACGGCAATAATAGAGGCTTCACAAGCGCTTAAAAAAACGGGCATACCGGTTATTGCCGATGGTGGTATCCGCTACACGGGCGATATGGTAAAAGCTCTAGCTGCAGGTGCATCTTGCATAATGGCCGGATCAATATTTGCGGGTACAGAAGAAAGCCCGGGAGAGACCATCATCTACGAAGGCCGTAAGTTTAAATCGTACCGCGGCATGGGTTCTGTTGAGGCGATGCAGGAAGGATCTAAAGACCGTTACTTCCAGGACATGGAAGCGGATATTAAGAAACTGGTGCCGGAAGGCATCGTGGGCCGCGTGCCATACAAAGGCTTACTTAGCGAAGTAGTGCAGCAGTTTGTCGGCGGCCTCCGCGCTGGCATGGGCTACTGCGGCGCTAAGGATATTACAGCATTGCAAAACGATTCGCAGTTTGTACGCATCACCCCGGCAAGCATGGCAGAAAGCCATCCGCACGATGTGGTGATCACAAAAGAAGCACCGAATTATAGTAGGTAAACCCCAACCCCTAAAGGGGCTTTTCTCATCACGAGAACAAACCAACAAATCGTAGTGGTGATTTTTTGTTTTATTTTTAATTTTTTATTTAAAAAATGGCCGATTTATTAAACCAATATAACGAAGACAGTATTAAATCGCTCGACTGGCGGGAGCATATACGCCTGCGCCCCGGCATGTACATAGGCAAGCTGGGCGATGGAAGTAGTGTGGATGATGGAATCTATGTGCTGGTGAAAGAGGTAATGGACAATTGCATTGACGAATACACAATGGGCTATGGCAAGCGCGTGGAGCTTACTATAGCAGAAGGCGGCGTAACTGTACGCGACTTCGGGCGGGGCATACCGCTGGGTAAGGTGGTGGACGTGGTGAGCAAAATAAATACTGGCGCCAAGTACGACAGCAAGGCTTTCCAGAAGTCGGTGGGACTGAATGGTGTGGGTACGAAGGCTGTGAATGCCCTGAGCAAATACTTTAAAGTATCAGCGTTCCGCGAAGGGAGAATGAAGGTGGCAGAGTTTGAACGAGGGATACTTATAAAAGAGCATAAAGAAACAGATACTACCGAGGCTAATGGCACCCTAGTAGTGTTCCGGCCCGATGAAACAGTGTTTCGCAACTACCACTTTCTACACGAATACTTAGAGAACCAGGTATGGAATTACTGCTTCCTCAATGCCGGTCTGCTCATACACTTCAACAACAGGAACTATGTTTCTAAAAACGGACTGCTGGACCTGCTGACCCGTAAGAATAACCCGGATAATCTGCGCTACCCTATCATACACCTAAAAGGCAATGATATAGAGGTGGCGTTTACGCATACAGGTGACTATGGCGAGGATATATATTCGTTTGTAAACGGGCAGCATACAACCCAGGGCGGTACCCACCAGGGTGCTTTCCGTGAAATGTTTGTAAAGACCATCCGCGATTTTTATAAAAAGGACTACGATGCTTCGGACGTGCGGCAGAGCATATGCGCAGCCATATCTGTGCGCGTGCAGGAGCCGGTATTTGAATCGCAGACTAAAACAAAGCTGGGTTCGCAAACCGTGTGGGAAAATGGCCCTTCTATGAAGGCGTTCATTGGCGACTTCCTAGGCAAAGAATTAGATAACTACCTGCACAAAAACCCATCTGTTGCCGATGCATTAAAAAAGCGCATAGAGCAGAGCGAGCGGGAGCGCAAAGAACTATCTGGCATACGAAAACTGGCCAATGAGCGTGCAAAAAAAGCCAACCTGCACAACAAAAAACTGCGCGATTGCCGCATACACCTGAACGACGACCCGCCAAACAAGGGCCGCGATGAATACAACCAGAAGCAACTGGAATCAACCATCTTCATTACCGAAGGGGACAGTGCCAGCGGCAGCATCACCAAGAGCCGCCAGGTGGAAACGCAGGCCGTATTCAGCCTGCGGGGTAAGCCACTCAACTGTTACGGGCTTACCAAGAAGGTGGTGTATGAGAATGAAGAATTCAACCTGCTGCAACATGCGCTAAACATAGAGGAAGGGCTGGAAGGGCTGCGCTACAACAACATAGTGATAGCCACCGATGCCGATGTGGATGGTATGCATATACGCTTGCTGATAATGACGTTCTTCCTCCAGTTCTTCCCCGACCTGGTGCGCGGCAACCATATCTACATCCTGCAAACGCCCCTGTTCAGGGTGCGCAACAAGCATAAGACCATGTACTGCTACAGCGATGAGGAGCGCCAGCGTGCTATACAGGAGATAGGCGCCAAGGCGGAGATAACGCGCTTCAAAGGGCTTGGTGAAATATCGCCCGAAGAATTTGCACAGTTCATAGGCGATGATATACGCAAAGACCCCGTGCTGCTGAGCCAGGACGCACAAATACAAAAGCTGCTAGAATACTACATGGGCAAGAATACCCCGCAACGACAGGTGTTCATAATTGATAATCTGCGTGTAGAGAAGGATCTGGCTGAGGAATTGGGGGTTGAGGTGGGGTGACTTTGGTTAAAAACTGAGCAGATATTTTGAAAGCCCTCCTCATAATAGACATGCAACTCGGTAGCTTTAAACCCTACTCGCTTCGGCATGATACTATGGGAGTGATAGAGCGCATAAACAACCTATCGCACCATTTCAGGGCTAATAACGATAAGGTCATTTTCATTCAGCACGATGGAACAAGCGAGAGCATCTTTCTGCCCGGCACAAGCGACTGGGAAATACTGCCGGAACTAAACCGTGAGCCAACAGATATAACCATTTCAAAAACAGCCAACGATTCGTTTTATAAAACCAAGCTGGCTGATACCCTTGCGGAGCATGGTATAACAGAACTATTCATCACAGGTTGCGCTACCGATTTTTGTGTGGATACGACTGTAAAATCGGCCCTCAGCAAGGACTACAAAGTGACCGTAATAGCAGATGCCCATACCGCCGCCGCAAGACCGCATATAGACGCCCAAACGGTGATAGACCATTACAACTGGCTGTGGGCAGATATGTCGCCAACAAAATACAAGATAAGTGTATTGCGATCAGGAGAGGTTATTGCGGGTTAGACTAACCTGCCTTTAGCATCCTCGTTGCCTGCGGCCCTTCACAAAACAACAGATCCAGTATGCTCAGATGTGGTATAAAACCCACCCTGTCCTCAAAAACCTGGTAATACTTCGGGATGTTTGCAGAGTCAATTTTTACATTTCGCAGGTCCGCAATTTCCGGTGGATATTCTTTTATAAAGGCGGAAGTTTCCTGTACTTCAATGTCTAATTTCAGTTGTTTTTTCACCCATTCAAAAGCGGCCTTATTGAAATCCACCAGGTGTAAAAACTGTGTTTCATAGAGCGGTCGTAAACTATCCTCAAAGTGCTCAAAATAAGGTGAGCGTTTATAAACCGAAACCAGGGTGCGCCAATGCTGCACTTGCCAGTGTTCTTCGTTATGAATAAGTACATCGTGCATCGGCAAGCGCTGGTCGCGGCCGTTTACCAGGGGTATGCTCAGTAATATACTGTTGTTGGCGCCTGCCACCCGGTAGCGGTTCCGGTAACCCATCTTCTGAAAATGTTCGGCCGCATCAAACACTAAAGTATCAGCACTAGCCACTTGTTTCCACCAACTAATATTTGGGAACGTAAGGAATGAGGATACAATTGTCATGTCTATGGCCTTAACCAAACTATTGAGATTTGATAGGTGTCCCACACCTCGGAGGTGTGGGACACCTTGTCTCGCGCTGGAGATATTAAAGAAGCTATTTTACCGAAACTCCTACCTATAAGTCAGCCCCATGTTCCAAAACAGGAAGGCCCATTTATCGGCATACTCAGAGATCACCATATCGGTTGGTTTTCCTGCACCATGACCGGCTTTTGTTTCTATGCTTATCAGCACAGGGTTCTTGCAAGATTGGGCCGACTGTAGCGATGAAGCAAACTTAAACGAGTGCGCAGGCACTACCCTATCGTCATGGTCGCCGGTGGTGATGAGCGTAGCCGGGTAGCATTGCTTCCTGGTGTTATGGACGGGTGAATATTTATAGAGATAATCAAACATTTCTTTGCTGTCCTCTGCGGTGCCATAGTCGTAAGCCCAGCCAGCACCGGCGGTAAATTTATTATAACGCAGCATATCCAGCACACCAACCGCAGGGAAGCATACCTGGAAGAGATCGGGGCGCTGTGTCATACACGCACCTATGAGCAGGCCGCCATTCGAGCCACCAGATATTGCTAAGTATTGTTTCGACGTGTATTTCTCTTTGATAAGATACTCGGCAGCAGCAATAAAGTCGTTGAACACGTTTTGCTTCTTCATCTTTATACCCGCATTGTGCCAGTCATCGCCATACTCGCCACCGCCGCGCAGGTTGGCAACAGCATAGATGCCCCCATGCTCCATAAACACCATATTGCTGATGCTGAAACTTGGCGTAAGACTTATGTTGAACCCACCATAGCCATAGAGCATCACCGGGTTTTTGTCGTCCAGCTTTATCCCTTTTTTATAGGTGATGATCATGGGCACTTTTTGCCCGTCCTTAGAGGTGTAGAACAATTGCTTGCTCTCATAACCCGACGGGTCGAACTTCACTTCTGAGGCTTTGTACAGCACCGATTTCCCGCTATTAAGATCGTACTTAAAAATGGTAGATGGATAAACGTAGGATGTATAGTTGTAGTAGGTTTCCTTATCGTCCATTTTGCCGCTAAAGCCACCCGCAGTGCCGAGGCCCGGCAGTGTTATTGATTTCTCCAGCACCCCTTCCAGGTTGTACTGGTAAACTTTTGAAACCGCATCTTCCAGGTATTGCGCAAAGAATTTATTGCCGCAGGTGCTTATGCTCAACGGGAATTTAGTTTCCGGTATCACAGTGCGCCAATGCTCCTTCGTTGGGTTGGCCGCATCCACAACTACCAGTCTGCGATTTGGCGCATCCTGGTTGGTTTCTATAAACAGCTTGCCGTATTGCGAATACACCACACCCTGTTCATAATCGAAGCCGGTGACCACAGGCACTATGGGCGCATTCTTGGTGCGCAGGTCTTTAATGTACAGTTCATTACCGTAAGTGGCGTTAGAAGCGCTGATGATGAGGAAATTTTCATCTTCGGTTACACCCCCGCTTATATACCGGCGCGGTATAGACCTGCCACCGAATATGAGCATATCTTCTTTTTGCGGAGTGCCCAGTTTGTGGTACAGCAGCATATGCTCTTGTGTCTTGTCAGAAAGCGCACTACCCTTCGGCTTTTCGTAGCTGCTGTAAAAAAAACCTTCGTTGTGCCACCACGAAATGCCGCTGAACTTCACATCGCGCAGCGTATCATCCTTCTTTTCTCCCGTCTTGGTATCAATCACTATCACTTTGCGCCAGTCGCTGCCACCCTCGCTTACCTGGTATGCTGCCAGCGAACCGTCCTTAGTAAAGTCTATACCCTGCAATGAGGAGGTGCCGTCCTCAGAAAACTTATTAGGATCAAGGAAAACCTGCGGGGTATCATTGCCTTTTTGGCGATACAGTACGCTTTGGTTTTGCAGGCCGTCATTGAGGTAGTAATAAGTGTAGCCACCTTCCTTAAAAGGGGCGCTGTATTTGGCATAATTCCACAATTCGGTGATGCGCTTTTTAATAGAATCACGGAAAGGTATCTTGGAAATGTAGTCCTTCGTTACCTTGTTTTGGGCGATAACCCATGCCTTTGTTTCTTCCGACCGGTCATCCTCCAGCCAGCGATAGGGATCGGCTACTTTTGTACCAAAGTATTCGTCAACCTGGTTTATTTGTTTTGTGTCCGGGTAGTGCCCCGTAAAATCAGCCTTTACCTGTGCCTGTACTGCCATACCTGTCATTAAAAGAGAAGCGCAAAGAGTTATTGCTTTCATTGTAGCCTGTTTAGAATTGACCTCAAAATACGGGTATTTTTGGGAATATAAAGCAAGGAACTGGTAAGGTGACATTTCAAATCTTCACGACAGTTGGTAAAGCGCGATACGCCCCGACGAGCGAACATCCCCCTTTCCCCCTTCGGCTCTGCACAAAGGCGCTCGCACAAGGGGGATTGCGCCAGAACAATTTTTCAACAAAAACCCTTACTTCGGCATTCCTGATTGCGAAAAAAAAATAGCACTTCAAAATAAGACTTGGCCGAATTTTGAGGAGTTATTAGCTGCCTAAATTTGTGTGTACGTCACATGGTCTACTGTCAAAGCAACGGACAATAGCCAAATGGCCTTGATATTGCATTCCCCCTTGTGCGCTTGCTTTGTGCAGAGCCGAAGGGGGCAAGGGGGATGTTTACTGCTTCACGATTTTTGTCACTGTTTTAACCTCTCCCCGACCCTCTCCAAAAGAGAGGGAGGTAAGCTCCAGCAGGTACACACCCTGCGGTAACGATGCTACAGAGATACTATTATTGCCTTCTTTTAAAGAGCCTTGCTGCTGCACAACGCCCACCAAATTTAGCAGGCGGTAGCTGGCCGCGGCTTTTAGGTTATCTACATTCACTACTTCATAAGCTGGGTTAGGGTAAATACTCATTGTCGCATCCTTCACGCTACCAACAACCAGGTTATCTAAGCAAAGAGGGTTGAAAGCTACTTTACGGATGCGACTATTGTCTTTATCTGCGAAGTATAGGTTGCCACAGGTGTCAAATGCAAGGCCGAAAGAAATATGAAGTTTGGCATCAGTTGCAATGCTATCATCCCCGCTAAAACCAGAGATCCCGGTACCTGCTATTGTATGAATAATACCAGCGTTATCTATTTTACGGATATTATTATTGCTGTAACAGGATATAAATAAATTGCCCGCTTTATCACAGACTAATCTAACGGGGTCTAAAGTAGCTGCCGTTGACGGGCCGCCATCGCCAGTTGGGCCCATAGAACCATTGCCCGCTACAGTAGTTATTCTTCCTGTTACATCCACTTTCCGCACTCTTGCATCATTTGTTTGGGCGAGATACAGATTTCCGATAGTATCTGTACAAATTCCATTTATCGACTGTATCGTGGCAGCCGTTGCCATACCACCGTCTCCACCCCAGCCCGCAGTGCCATTCCCAGCAACAGTAGTGATGATTCCTGAAGTATTTATTTTGCGAACTCTTTCATTGCCGCCATCTGAGACATATAGATTATAACGTGAATCAAACCAAATATCAGCAACTCCGCTAATTGATGCCGCCGATGCAGGCCCCCCATCGCCGCTAAAACCCGAAATCGCCCCACCGAGAATAGTACTTATAATGCCTGTCGTCGCGTCAATTTTTCGGATTCTGCCATTTCCGGCGTCAGCTATATATATATTGTCTTGTGAGTCGAATACAATACTCCCAGGAAAATATAGTTGAGCATCTGTTGCGGGAATACCGTCACCATTGTAGCCACTGCTCATTCCCGTACCCGCTATTGTGCTGATAATACCAGAAGGAGTTACTTTACGTACTCTGTCCGGTGAAACCTGAGTAAAATAAAAATTGCCTTTTGAATCGAACGCACACCCATCTGGATAACCGATCGCAGCTGCGGTGGCATCGCCGCCATCACCGTTGGCCCCTACTGCACCATTACCAGCAAAAGTGGTAATTATCTGCGCATGAGCCGAAAACGTACAGAATAGAATAAGTATGTAAAGGAGGTATTTCATGTAGCGTGATGGTATCAGAAATATTTGCGTAATTAAAGTTTATGAAGTGTTACTGCTCTCATCAGGCTACCATTTTTATTTCCTCTTTAACGATGTTTCTGCCAGCCTGTTCCTCATTAGCTATTTCGCGCCTCACTTCTATTATCAGTTCTAGCGCTTCTTTAAGATTAGAACGCGCCTCCTCCAGGGTAGCTCCCTGGGTATTTACCCCGGGTATCTCTTCAATATAGGCTATATAATCATTTCCACGTAGCTCAAAAACTGCCGTTAACCCGCTGTGAATATCCATTTTGATGCATTTGTTTTATATCAAAGTTACATACCATTTACGATATTGATAAAATAAATCTCCTTTCACTTGACTTTTAAATCTTTTCTCAATATGTTTGTTAGACACTCCAAATTGTATAATGGCGATACCAAAAAAGATAAGAACTTTATTAGCGGTGGCGGCGGCCCTGGCTTTGCACCCCACAGGTAGCAATGCACAAAAGCTGGATACGGTGTCCACCTTTTCCATTACTACTTATATGGATGCCTACTACGCCTACTATACCGACTCCGTAGGGCCAAACAACAACCAGAAGTTCCCATCAACATCGCCGCGCAGCAATACCCCATCGCTCAATACCATACAGGTGGCCATCAATTATAGTTCCGACAAAATAAGAGCGACCGGCGTCTTCCATTATGGCGATATAGCCAATGCTACCTGGCCCCACCCGTATAACAATATTATGGAGGCCCACGTAGGCTTCAAGGTATATAGCAAGCTGTGGATAGATGCAGGTTTTTTCCGCACACATTTTGGCACAGAGTACCTGCTACCGGTAGAGAATATGACCAGCTCGGTGGCTGTGGGCACTTACTACGAGCCTTATTACGAAAGCGGCATCCGGCTGAATTTTGACCCGACAAAGAAGTTAGAGATAAACCTGTTCCTACTCAATGGGTACAATATGTTTGTGGACAACAACAATAAGAAGAGTGCCGGTATGGGTATCACCTACGCACTTGGCGACAATGGCGGCGTAGGGTATACCAACTATATAGGCGATGACTCCCCGGTGGATAGCTCGGTGGCGCATTTGCGTTTTCACCAGAATGTATTTTTCAATTACCAGTACCGTAAGTTCAAATTCCAGGTGGGGGGCGATTATTGTATGCAGCAAAATTCCGACCTGGCTACCGGCACTAAAACGGCCACTATGTATAGCGCTCTTGCTACAGCAAAGTATCAGTGGACAAGTAAGTTCTCGGTATATGGGCGAGGAGAAATTTTCCAGGACCCGGATGGCTATATGTCAACCATAATAGTGGACAATACCGGCAAAAGAACAGGCTACAAACTCTGGGGCGTGACGGCAGGCGTGGAATACAAACCAACAGACGATTCTTATATAAGACTGGAAGGGCGCAGGCTGCAAATGGATAAGGAGCAGTTTATCTTTGACTATAACGGCAGCAGGTACAACGACAGATACGAGATAATGATAAACGGCGGCGTCACCTTCGACCTCATAAAGCGGTTTGCGACGAGGGTTTCTAACCCTCCGGAACCAACTATTGAGGATTAGGTGTAACTGATAGGTGTCCCACACCAAAAAAAGGTGTGGGACACCTATGGAGAGCGGAGAAACAGGGCGGAGAGCGGCGAGAGTTCGATGGGCGATGCCCATCGCTATTGGATTACACCCTTGCAGGGCTGCCCATGAAATGCAGGTGTTTCGTGTAGGTGTCCCACACCAAAAAAAGGTGTGGGACACCTGTTGAGAGCAAAGAAACAGAGCGGAGGGAAAAGTGGAGTAGAATGAGACAGTTGATGACATATCCGGGTGTATTCCCCCTTGCGCGTAGGCGATGTGCGCTGGCGAAGGGGGGGAAGGGGGATGTCCCGACACGCCGTTGACACTTGGCAATGCTCAACTTGAACTTAAGTTAATGACAATGGTATTAAAAAGTGTAACACAGAGGTGTCCCACACCAGAAAAAGGTGTGGGACACCGACCAATAATTTGTTATTTTTTCACTTAATAATATACAACTATGGCAAACTTCGACACGGGCTCCACGGGCTTTATGCTCCTCGCCACAAGCCTTGTAATGTTAATGACCCCTGGCCTCGCGTTCTTCTACGGTGGCCTTGCAGGCAAGCGGAACATCCTGGGTATCATGATCCAGAGTTTCGTATCTATGGGTATTACCACTATACTGTGGTATATGTTTGGGTACTCGCTCTGTTTCAGTGGTAATGAACTGGGCGGGGTCATAGGCGATTTTCATAAGGCGTTTATGAATGGTGTGGACCTGAACACCCCGTTCCCCGGCAATAACAAAATGCCTGAATTTGTGTTCTTCGCCTACCAGATGATGTTTGCCATTATCACTCCTGCGTTGATCACGGGCGCGTTCGTGAACCGGGTTACTTTCAAGTCTTACCTCGTTTTCCTTGTGCTTTGGCAAGTATTAGTGTATTATCCGTTCGTGCACATGGTGTGGGGCAATGGCCTGTTGTTCCAGTGGGGCGTACGCGATTTTGCAGGCGGCATCGTAGTTCATGCTACCGCAGGCTTTGCTGCCCTCGCTTCGGTTATCTATGTAGGCAAGCGCCGCGACCGAGAATCGCCGCCCAACAGTGTGCCGCTTATTGCTATCGGCACTGGTCTGCTGTGGTTTGGCTGGTATGGCTTTAATGCCGGCAGCGAGCTGGATGTGGACGCAATAACCGGGCAGGCATTCATAAATACCGATGTTGCTGCGTCCTTTGCAGCAATTACGTGGCTGGTTATAGAATGGTCGCTGGTGAAGAAACCTAAATTCGTAGGGCTGCTTACTGGTGCGGTTGCTGGTCTGGCTACCATCACCCCTGCGGCAGGCTATGTCTCGCTTGGGTCAGCCGTTACAATTGGTGTTGCGGCGGGTATGGTATGTTACCTGGCTGTGCACCTCAAAAATAAGATGGGCTGGGACGATGCGCTTGATGTGTGGGGCGTACATGGTATAGGCGGTTGCCTGGGCACTATATTGCTCGGTGTTTTTGCATCAAAAGCCATTAACCCTGGCACAGCCGATGGGCTTAAATTCGGCGGTGGTACGTTCTTCATACGCCAGGTGGTGGCTGTAGTCGGTGCTTGCGTGTATGCGTTTGTGTTTACCTACGTTATGCTGGCGCTCATCAATATGGTGACGAAAGTAAAGGTGGGTGAAGAAGAAGAAGTTGCCGGCCTGGATATGGCGTTGCATGGCGAGCAGGCATATGATGCAGGCGTTGTGTAACCCCGGCCCTAAAGGGAGCTATTAACCCCAACCCTAAAGGGAGTTATTAAATTACCTGTTGACATTAGTAAGATGTGTGATTTTTTTGCAGCCCTGAACCAAAGTTCGGGGCTGCTTTGTACTTTTGAACGTCGATTTACAGACGAGCAATGACTTTGTACTAACGACTATTTACGAACAGCAATCTACTAACCCGCGAACTTTCGACTTTCTACTCTCTACTTTAGACTAATCAAACATGAGCCAGCTAACAGAATTTAATGAATATAGGGCCAAGATGAACGATGTGATCGTGGGCAAGCACAACAAAGTGATAAACCGCCTTTATAACCTCGACACTAATACTTATGCCGAAGGAGCACTGGATGTGCGCACAAAGGAAATGCTGGGGTTGGTGGCCAGTATGGTATTACGTTGCGATGACTGCATAAAATACCACTTGCTCAAATGCCATGAGCAAGGTCTTACAACCGAGCAGGTTTATGAGATATTTGCCGTGGCCAATATTGTAGGTGGCACCATAGTGATACCACACACGCGCCGGGGTGCCGAGTTTTGGGAGGAGTTGATTGATGGTGAATAGCGACCCGCCGGATCAATCCACGGTTTGATAGCGTACTTCTGCAGGAGTGCTGCTTGTTCCGTTGATTATCCGGGAGTGGGTGCCGCAAATGTGCACTATAGAGGTATTCATATCTTCGGTGAAACCACTTTTGGGATAGGCGCAGAAAAGGCAGAACGCAGCTTTTTCGCAAAACTTGTTCCATAGGTGTTCCAGGTGTATTGTTGCGCCACTATGGCCTTTCGCCCAAAGGAGAGCAACCATTTCTCCGAAGGCGCGTACGCGCCTGCTGCTGTTGTGTCCCCGCTTCAGCAGCCCGGAAACGGTTTTCATAAACCGCTCTTCATTTGGCCATCCATTTACCATAAATTTCGCCAGGGTCTCCTCGGCATCAAGAGGTATATATTGGTCCTTTTCTATTAAAGCGTCCACATCTATCCCGAACAATGAAAGCCGGCTTTCCAGTGCACCCAGATGTCCTTTAGTGGCTATGATTATAACACAGTCCCCAGAATTAATGCCACCAACCGCAAAGCCAGATAGCGCATCAAGAAAAATGTTGTCGTTCTCATATATCTGTACAACGTGATCGCATGGGGATATTTCGCCCCAGAAAATGTCTGTATCGCTCTGTTCCCAATCCGCCCCATTATCAATCCGCATAAAATGTTTCTATTTGAATATCAGAGCCTAAAAACCATGCCATATCAGCAATTGCACATTCGATGGTCGATGCCAGTAGCTATTAGATAGCACCATTCTAAAGCTACTGGTATGCCGTTATTCTTGATTTTTTGTGTGGAACCCTTTGGAGTATCTGCAACCAAACGTTCCCTTTTGAGCCATTAAGATTAGGCAGCCAATAAAAACAGGATATTCCGTCATTGCAGTCCGGGAAAAAAATGGGCGTAGTTGGGAATTTTCTGTCGAGTATATTGTAGCTGAAACTGTGCCTTGGCAGGACAGAACTGGCGCGAGCGTTAGCGCAGCGCTCTCGTGTCGCGCAATTCAGCCCGTTTGCAACGGGAATTCACCTTAACACAGCTAAATCGAAGTGCCATCTCGTTGTTTGCTGATGTTTGTTCCAAAACCCTAAACATAACGAGACTTGGCAGCGGCCATTCAACTGTGGTTCATTGAATACCTTCCGAGAAGGAGCTTTATTTGCGCTTCAAGATGCCCGCTAAAGCGGAACATCTTGAAGATCGGGGAATTCAAATATACAACTCCACCGGCGAATATATTGAAAAGCTATATAAAAAACCCCAATTAGGGGGCTTTTTATCCTACTAGGCAAAGGTGTCGTCAAATGCATCGGAATGCGTTCTGCCTTCATCTTTTCCTGTTTCTGGCTTCGCTTCTTTTCCGTCCTCTGTGGCGTATTGGTTTGGCTGCGGAGTCGTTTCTTCAACTTTCTTTACTTCGTCTTGCTCGTTTGTTGTGTTTTCCATTTGTTACGATGTTTTTATAAAGATAGATATATTGTTATCGGCGCAAATCATAATTATTTGCCAAAAACAATATAGTTATTTATTCCGCAGTTGCAGGTCTTACCTTCTGACCCACAACGACCACACCGGGCAAGCAACACAGGATCAAATCTGCTGTTTTCGTCAGTTTTCGCCAAAGGATAAAATCATTTGTCTCGAATGCATTATATTTGCCTTAGAAATATCCTATATAATGATTGTTTCAGAAATAAAACTATACGAATTATTAAAGGCCCGGATTGGAAACCAAGAGGCTGAGGCGTTTGTAGAAATACTGGAAAGGAAGGTGGATACGAAATTTGAAGATGCCAAACAGACGCTTGCAACAAAAGAAGATTTGGCTAAACTTGAAGGACGGTTGGAAACCAAGATTGCGGAAACAAAGGTGGATGTGATAAAGTGGATGGTTGGCTTTTGGTTAGCGCAAATGGCTGCAATTATCGGTTTATACTTAAAAAAATAACGCATAGTTGGGCGTAGTCTCCGACTACGTCGTCGTGGAAAGCAATCTCCGATTGCCGTAGAAATACTCCCCAAAAATATTTCTTCCCAGCCACATTTCCCAGCCACACTTATCAACTAATTCCCCTATCTTTGCACTCCCAAAAAAATGGGATAGTATATTTAATTTTTAACCGCCGGAACATCTTATAGGGTGGGTCCGTACAAAAGAAGTGAGTACAATTTTGGAAGATCAAGTAATTAATCCTGAAACTACGGAAACATCGCAGGATGAAACCGTAAACAATGTAGCAGCATCTGAGGATACTACTACCCCTGCAGCTGAAGAAGCAGCACAAGAAGCACCTGTGGCCGAAGCGGCACAAGAAGCAGCCCCGCACATGAGCGCTGAAGAAGCGCACGAAGCGGCACAACCTGCAACTGAAGAAGCGCACGAAGAGGTAGCGCAAACCCGTGCACCGCGCCAGTATTACACCTCCGTACCCGATACGTCGCACGACGATTTCGACTGGAGCGTGGATAAACGTAATGTAGCTTCTTACAAGGAAGACGAACGCCAGAAGTTCGACACTATGTATGGTGGCACATTCAAATCCATTGCAGAATCTGAATTGCTGCATGGCTCTATCGTTGGCCTTACCAAGACCGATGCAATTATCAATATCGGGTTTAAATCCGATGGTCTTGTTTCTCTCAACGAATTCCGCGATATGCCCGATGTAAAGATCGGTGATGAGATCGAAGTGATGGTTGTGGAAAAAGAAGACAAACATGGTCACCTGCACCTTAGCCGCAAGCTCGCAAGGGCTGCACGCGCATGGCAGCAGATCGTGGACTTCTACAAAACAGGCGAAGTGGTTACAGGTACCATTACCTCTAAGACCAAGGGCGGCCTTATTGTGGACGTTTATGGCCTGGAAACATTCTTACCTGGTTCGCAGATAGATGTGAAGCCGGTTACCGATTACGATCAGTATGTAGGTAAGACAATGGACTTCAAGGTTGTGAAGATCAACGAAACTATCCGCAACGCCGTGGTGAGCCACAAGGCGCTGATAGAAAGCGATATAGAGCAGCAGCGTAGCGTTATCATTGGCCAGTTGGAAAAAGGACAGGTACTGGAAGGTACTGTTAAGAATGTTACCGACTTCGGCGCGTTCATTGACCTTGGCGGTGTTGACGGATTGCTGTATATCACCGACATTAGCTGGGGCCGCGTAACGCACCCAAGCGAAGTGTTGCATAACGGCCAGAAACTGAACGTTGTGGTTCTTGACTTCGATGACGAGAAGAAACGTATCAGCCTCGGTCTGAAACAGCTTACTCCTCACCCGTGGGACAACCTGCCTGCTGAAATAGTAGAAGGCGCCCACATTAAGGGTAAAGTAGTGAACATAGAAGATTACGGTGCATTCCTGGAAATTATGCCTGGCGTAGAAGGCCTGGTACACGTTTCTGAGATCACTTGGTCTTCACAGCCTATCAACGCTAAGGAATTCTTTAAGCTTGGCGAAGAGCATGAAGCTGTGGTGGTAACCCTTGATAAGGACGAACGTAAGATGAGCTTGTCCATCAAGCAACTTACAGAAGACCCATGGGATACTATCGAAAACAAATTCCCGGTTGACAGCCGTCACCAGGGTACCGTTAAGAATATCACTCCTTATGGTGTATTCGTGGAGCTGGAAACAGGTATTGGTGGCATGATACACATTAGCGACCTTAGCTGGATAAAGCGTTACAATCACCCAAGTGAGTTTGTAAAGACCGGCGACAAAATAGATGTGGCTATCCTGTCTATAGACAAGGAAAACCGTAAACTGGCGCTGGGCCACAAACAACTGGAAGAAGATCCCTGGAATACATTTGAATCAGTATTCCCTATCGGTTCTATCCACGAGGGCAGCGTAACCCGTAAAGATGAAAAGGGTGCTACCGTGCAACTGCAATATGGCCTTGAAGCTTACGCTCCGGCCCGTCACCTCCGCAAGGAAGATGGCGAAATGGTAGAAGCAGAAGAAACACTTCCTTTCATGATCATTGAATTCGACCGTAATGACAAGCGCATCATGGTATCTCATTCAAAGGTTTGGGAACAACTGAAGAATGAAGAGAAAGAAGTAGCAAGAAAAGAGGCTACAGCAGAATCTGACAAGACCAAGAAAGCGGTGAAGAACATACAGAGCAAAGTAGAGAAGCCAACACTTGGCGACCTCGGCGCACTGGCTGCTATCAAGGACAAGATGAAGAAAGCTGAAGACGATGCCGCTGAATAAGCTGCTATATGCTAAGGAATAGATGATTGTGCCACACTCCAAAAGTGTGGCACAATTGTTTAAAGCCAGATGTAAAAAAGCCACGTGGCTTTTTTACTGACTTTATAGGTATATCTTTATATCGTTAAATGGAATAAATGCGAGGAAATACAAAGAAGAATAACAAACAGGAAACAGGCAAGCATATATACACCGGAAAGCTGGAAGTGACCCGCAGCGGTATGGGGTATGTAGTGATACCGGGCCGGGAAGATGATATAATAGTGAAGCGCGGTGATATGCTCACTGCCCTGAATGGCGATGAGGTAAAAGTGGAAGTACGAGGACACCGCGATAACAACCGGCGCCTGGAAGGAACGATAACCGAAGTAGTGCGGCGCAAACAATCGGAGTTTAGCGGCCGGGTAGAGGTGCATGAACATTTTGCTTTCCTGGTGCCGGAAAGCGATAAAATGCCGGTGGATATATTCATTCCGGTGGAAAAACTGAACGGAGCTAAACATGGCGACCACGCTATGGGCCGCATTACCGAGTGGACGGGCAGAACAAAGAACCCACAGGGCGAAATAGTAAGCATACTCACCAATGAGTCGGTAAACGAGATAGCCATGCAAAGTTTATTGGTAGAAAATGGTTTTCCGCTTACATTCCCTGATGATGTACTGGAAGATGCAGCCCGCTACCCGGAAGGTGTGGACACGCACGAAATAAAAAAACGGAAGGACATACGAAAGGTGCTGACCGTGACCATAGACCCGGTGGATGCCAAGGACTTTGATGATGCTATTTCTTTCCGCGAATTAGGCGATGACATGTATGAAGTGGGTGTGCATATTGCCGATGTAAGCCATTATATAGCGCCCGGATCGGCGCTGGACCAGGAAGCCTACCGCAGGGCCACCAGTGTATATCTGCCAGACCGGGTTTCGCCCATGCTCCCAGAGCGACTGTCTAATGAACTGTGTTCCCTCCGTCCGCATGAAGATAAATACACTTTCTCCGCCATTTTCCAAATGAATAGACACGGAAAGGTAAAGGAGCATTGGATAGGTAAAACGGTGATCCATTCCGACAGGCGGTATAGCTACGAAGACGTGCAGGAGATGATAGAAGGTGCACCAGGCGATAATAAAGAGGTGTTGCTATCGCTAAATGAAATAGCCCAAAAACTGAGAGCCGAGCGTTTCAAAAAAGGAGCTATCAATTTTTCGTCGCAGGAGGTCCGGTTCAAGCTCGATGAAACGGGCAAGCCTATTGGTATAGTAATAAAAGAAAGTAAGGAAGCGCACCAGCTAATAGAGGAGTTTATGCTGCTGGCAAACCGGACAATTGCCGAATATGTGGGTAGCATAAAGTTTAAGGACGAACATGTACCATTTCCCTACCGCGTACACGACGTGCCTGACGAGGACAAATTGAAAATATTTTCGCTGTTTGCCGCCCGTTTCGGCGTTAAATTCGATCTTGGCTCTCCCAAGGGTATTTCCACTTCATTTAATAAGATGCTGGAAACCGTGAGCGGCAAGCCGGAGCAACACGTACTGGAGCAATTGGGTATCCGCACCATGTCGAAGGCTATCTACACAACCGAAAACATAGGCCATTACGGGCTTGGTTTTGCGCATTATTGCCACTTTACTTCGCCCATCAGGCGATACCCCGATGTACTTGTACACCGTATTTTGCAGCAATGCCTGGAGCAGGATATTCACCCCATAAAGAACCTGGAAACCCAATGCCGCCATTGCTCCGACCAGGAACGCAGGGCTATGGACACCGAGCGCACGGCCAATAAATACAAGCAGGTGGAGTTTATGCAAGCCTTTATAGGCGATGATTTTGATGCTATAATAAGCGGCGTGGCTAATTTTGGTTTTTGGGCAGAGACTGTAGAGCATAAATGCGAGGGTATGGTATCGGCAAGCGATCTGTCGGATTTCGATGATTTTGAATTTAAGGAGGGCGAGTACGCTTTGGTTGGGCGAAGCACGGGGTTACGTTTTGCTATGGGCGATAAAGTGAGGGTGCGGGTGGTTGCAGCAAACCTTGCAAAACGGCAAATAGACTATGCTGTGCTGGAATTGCCTGAGCAAACCGGTAAAAAGAAAAGGATAACTGCCTATAAGGGCAATTCCGGTTCCCGTGGTGGCTCCCGTTATGGGCAACCACAAAAACCGAAAGCTAAAAGCACGAAACGTAAAAGGTAACGACAGTAAGATTTCCAAAGTTGATTTATCTTACAGACCTCAAAGCCCATAAAGGCCTGAATCTAATAACAATGGCAACGCCAATCGTTGCTGATGGCAATACGCAGACAGCCCTGAAAGGGCGCGATCTAATAGCGATGGGTGCAGCCCATCGCTACAAAGGCAATTTATAAACACAACAATACCCAAATGCACTCATTTAAAGAACTGGCAGCCGCCTTTGAAAACCGTTTTACAGCTTCACTACCATTTTCGCAGTCTCCGGCCACATTGTACGAGCCCTGCAGGTATTTACTGGGGCTTGGCGGCAAGCGCATCCGGCCCATCCTCTGCCTCATGGGTAACGAGCTTTTTAATGAGATCAGCGAAGATGCTTGGCACGCTGCTTTCGGGATAGAGCTGTTCCATAATTTCACGCTGATACACGATGACATTATGGACAATGCGCCAATTCGGCGCGGCAATCCAGCCATTCATGCTAAATATGGGCTTACCGCAGGCATACTTTGTGGTGATGTAATGAGTATCTATGCTTACGACCAACTGGGCAAAATTAAAACTGCCCTACCCCAGGCATTGCAGCTATTCAATAAAACCGCGATAGAGGTTTGCGAAGGCCAGCAATTAGACATGGATTTTGAAAGCCGCAATGATGTGACTATTGATGAGTACCTGCACATGATAACGCTGAAAACATCTGTGCTGCTTGCCTGTGCCCTGAAAATGGGCGCACTGGTGGGTGGAGCGATGGGCGACAATGCCAACAAACTCTATGCATTTGGCAGGAACATGGGTATTGCCTTCCAGCTACAGGACGACTACCTGGATGCCTTTGGAGATACCAATAAGCTGGGTAAGCAAAACGGCGGCGATATAAAAGCAAACAAGAAAACCTATTTGCTGCTCAAAGCCATGGAAAATGCTGATGCAGAAACCCGCCAGGAAATAGACCGTTTGTTACACAGTGACACGGATAGTAAGGTAGAGGCAATGCGTTCCATCTACTCGGCTACCGGTGCTGATACGGCTTGCCGGGAGGCGGCCGCCAGCTATTCTAAAATGGCATTTGAATGTCTTGAAGATGTGGCAGTTCCATCAAAACGCAAGCAGCCGCTGTATGACCTGGCTGAATATTTGCTGGAGCGGGAAAAGTAGCGGAATGTTATCATAATTCTTAATTTTGCTTAAACGCCCTTGACATGGAGTTAGCCTCACTGGACATAAATGGGAACTATACCTACGCTGATTATTTGAAATGGACTTTCAAAGAGCGCGTAGAATTGATAAAGGGGAAACTCTTTAAAATGAGTCCTGCGCCTAACCGGATGCATCAGGGCTTATCTGGTTACATGTTCTACACTCTATACAATCATCTCAGAGGTAAAAAATGCAAGGTATATTGCGCGCCATTTGATGTGCGCCTGCCCGGAAAAAGCAAGGATGATAAGGATGTGATAAATGTGTTGCAACCAGATCTGTGCGTGATATGCGATGAGTCGAAGCTTGATTTTAAAGGATGTATCGGTGCGCCGGATATCGTTGTTGAAATACTTTCGCCAAGTAATAATGTGGTAGAACTGAAGAATAAATATGATGTATATGAACGTGCCGGGGTAACAGAATATTGGGTTGTATCGCCACAGGACAAAACTTTTCTAGTCTATACTTTGCTTGACGGCTCCTATAAAGCATCGCGTTTAATGGTAGCCGGAGATATTGTCGAAACCTCTATTTTACCAGGCTTTTCGCTAGAACTTGCCGAGTTGTTTGACAGTATAAATTAATAGCTATAACTTTTGTGTTTCTCTTGTTATTTTTGTGCCCATGAACTACTGGCTTGTAAAATCAGAACCTTTTAAATACAGTTGGGATCAACTGGTGAAGGATAAAAAAACCTTTTGGGATGGTGTGCGCAACTATGCTGCGCGCAATAATCTCAGGGCCATGAAAAAGGGCGACCAGGTTTTCTTCTACCACAGCAATGAGGGCCTTGCCATAGTGGGCATAGCAGAGGTGGTGAAAGAAGCTTACCAGGACCCAACGACCGAAGACACTAACTGGGTGGTGGTAGAACTAAAGCCGGCAAAGGCGCTCCCTACCCCCGTGACACTTGCCGATATTAAAGCCGACCCTTCCCTTGCCGAAATGCAGCTGGTACGCCTGGGAAGGCTCTCTGTAAGCGCTGTGACGGATGCAGAGTATATGAAGGTGCTGAAAATGGGAGGGCTGTAACTAATTGCTGAATGGCTCAATTACCTGGTAATCAAGAATGCTTTCCCGCATTCCTTTCCTTCTGCAGGTCTTTCGATGTTTTCGTACTTCCGTCATGGCTCCAGCCGGGGGGCTGGAAAAGGTACTTTAGCTTGGTTTTCAGAGAGTTTGTTTTACGTAGGTCTTTGCCTAATTCCTGCCATTCGTGGGTAACGATATGGACGGGATGAAACGGCCTTTCAATAGGTTTGGTGATGCCATAATGAGGTATCTCGCTTTCCATCTCTTCAGTAAAAGTTCCGAATAACCTGTCCCAGATGATGAACACCATGCCCATATTCCTGTCGAGGTAAGGGATATTGCTGGCGTGATGCACCCGGTGATGAGATGGGGTAACGAATATATACTCTACCCAGCGCGGCAACTTTTTTATAGCTTGTGTATGCACCAATATCCCATATATCTGTGTGAAGGAATACATGAAAAAGACATCCATTGGCCGGAAGTTCAGCAGCACAAGCGGGATAAAATAAAGATACTTATATACCGGCATAAACACAGAAGACCTGAAACCCGTGGAAAGATTGTATTCCGGTGATGAATGGTGGGTAACGTGTACCGCCCAAAATAACCGGCAGCTATGATCTACATAATGCTCCAACCAGAAAAGAAGGTCTTCACCTATCAAAAGCACAAACCAATAAACTATTGGATTCCAAGTGATTGATAAATGGTACTGGTATAAGAAATTAAGGATTGTAAATGCAATAAATAACCGTAATACAAGATCAATACCTGCATTGAGCAGGTTCAGGTAAATATTTACTAAAGTCTCTTTGAAAGTATAGAATTTTTGCTTTCTAAAATTACTGAGCAATATCTCCAGCGGGATAATTATGGCATAGATAGGAATGGAAAACAGCAGCAGTATTTGTTTTTGAAGCTGGTCCATAAAGGTTAATTGGGCAATACGTTAATAGGTTAGTTAGGCAATAGATTAATTAGCAGATTAATTACCTAAATGGGTAATTGGTTAATACGATATTGGGGTAATCACACCCTGAATGGAGTTAATAAATTATTTTGTTGAGGGGCAAAGCAAAACGACACAACAAGAAACTGTCAGAAATGAAGAGTCTCACGACATATTACCCTATTAACCAATTACCTTATTAACCTAACTAAACCGTCATTATCTCCTTTTCCTTATCCTTGCAGTGCTGGTCAACGAGTACAATATATTTATCAGTAATGCCCTGTATCCTGGTCTCGCCGTCTTTTGCAATGTCTTCGCTAAGGCCATCTTTCTGCAATTTCTTTACATGTTCTATGCTGTCGCGCCTGATGCTGCGCACCGATACTTTTGCCTGCTCCCCTTCTCCGAACACTTTTTTTGATAGTTCCCGACGGCGCTCTTCGGTAAGCGGCGGCAGAAATAAACGGATGGTATTACCATCATTTTGTGGGTTCAGCCCTATGTTCGAAGCCATTATGGCTTTTTCTATCGCAGAGATCATTTTCTTTTCCCAAGGCTGAATGGATATCGTGCGTGCATCTGTTACCGTAACGTTTGCTACCTGGTTTAGCGGCGTTGGATTGCCATAATAGTCCACCGTTACACCATCCACAATTTGTGGTGTGGCCTTTCCGGCACGTATCTTACTGATCTCCACTTCAAGGTGCGAAATCGCCTTTTTCATGGAGGCAGACATGTCATCAATTACTTCTTCCAATGATTCTATCATAAATTGTAATTTTTGCAGGCTGCAAATGTAAATAAAAAATGTCCTGACCACTAAAGTGGACTCATAAATTTTAATGACAGTGAATTTCCTTCGAATCAGTTGTTAACAAAGCCTGTTAATGGGGCGATGACATTTTTTAGTTAATTTTGCATAAACGGATTTATTGAACATGGAAACGATAGTAAGCGCCCCGGTAAAACTGACTGCAAACGCTGTAGCTGAAGTAAAAAGGTTGATGAATGAGCCTGGCTTTGATGCGAGCCAGTATTTGCGCATTGGTGTTAAGGGCGGCGGCTGTTCCGGTTTAAGTTACGTGCTGGGCTTCGATGTAAAGGAAGGCGATGATGAATTATTTGAGATAGAAGGCGTACCAGTAATTGTAAAATCCGCCCATGGCATCTATCTGTTTGGAATGGAAGTTGACTTTTCTGATGGTTTAAATGCCCGGGGATTCGTATTTAAAAACCCCAATGCCAGCAGCACTTGCGGTTGCGGCACCTCTTTTAGTGTATAGCTTTTAGCGGTTATTGTAGTTTTGTATGTTATTGGTAATGAAAAGGCTATGAAACATCCTCTTCTGCGCCGCGCAAAAGTTCGTATAAAATATCTGGGTTAAGCTCACAGGGAGCCGGGCAATTCCATATCTCCTCCAGCATTTTTTTTATTTTCTCGGATTTTGCATTTCCTGTTGTGTTCTGCAGCATAGCAGTAACATCTTCATAGAATTGTTTTTTGTTTTCCGCACTAAGCCGTTCATAGGCAACGCCTGTTGATTCATCCACTTCTACTTCAAATAGTATTTTCATAGTATTTGGGCTAATTGATTACGAATTTATAAATTATTATTTACAAAATCACATATTATTAACAATTCATGGTAACTTGTTGGTTAATATTAATTTGTGCGATTGGAAAAAGTCATAAATACAGCATAATTTCATTTGCATTATACTGAAACATCTATATGACAAAGTCTCAACTTCTTAGTTGCTAAGAATACAAAAGAACATGCCATAGCAGTAACTATTCTCCTTCTAAGTGACGTTGACGAAATAAATACCACTATATGGCGAAGTTATTTTTCGTTTATGCAAGGCACAAAATCCGCGAATAGTGAGCTATTTAAGGACTTTTGGGACGAAGCAGAAATGAAAAAGAACAAGTCAGATGGTGGTATTTATTTTGTCATCGTCACTAAGTTGATATACTATTTGGGGCTGTGCGGCGATTACAATTGTTTTATAGTGTAATAACTTTACCCTTTAGAAAACTACTATGCTCCCCATATTTCACATAGCCAAGCTGGTTGGTGAGTACTTGTGTCTTACCGATGTTAAAATCAGGTGTATTGTGATGGGTGTGTCCATATATCCAGCAGTCGATGCCAGAACCATCTATAAAATCATGCAGTTCAGTAGCAAAAGCGTAGTTGAGTACATCGCCCTTATATTTTTCGGGGTAGTTCATAAATGTGGGCACATGGTGCGTCATTACTATTTTACGGGCAGCTTTGCTGCCGGCTACAGCCTGCTCTAAATATTGCCGGGCCGCTTCATGCAATCTGTTGTAGTCCGCTATCCGCAGATTGCTGTTCCCGCTTCTTATCACATGAAAATCACTCATAGCCCTGGTTATCTCCCATTCGTATGCTATATCAATATGGCTCCAGAGCGTTGCGCATATAATGGCCGAATCCTCTATAGTTACGGTTGTATTGTTCACCAAAAACACGTTATCCCTAACAGCTTCATGCACCGTTCCGCTACGTGCAGCAATATCACTGCCATAATATTCATGGTTGCCAGGGATCCAGTAAGCAGCCTTATAGTTTCGGGCTACAAAATCCAGGAAATCATCATGCTGTCCCAGTTGGGTAAAAGGCATTATATCACCTGCCAGTAAAAGAATGTCACCCCTTACTTCCAGCGGATACTTGCGTATCCATTTCCTGTTCAGGTCAAATTCCAGGTGCAGGTCTGAACAATATTGTATGATCGGCATTTCCACAATGTTATAAATTTTCTCCATAATCCTATAATTCCTACGGCTGTAAATTGAGATACCTTTGCATAAAGAATACTCAATGACCCATACCTATAACATCACCGGCATGACTTGCGGCGGATGTGTTGCAAAAGTAAAAAGTGAATTGCTGAAAACCGGCGGCATTACTTCTGCCGAGGTGCAACTGGAGGCGCCGCAGGCCACCATCACAATGGAAAAACATATCCCGACAACTACACTGCAGCAAGCCATCGGGACCGGAAAATATACAATAGCTGAGGCTGCAAATGCAATCCCATTAGTTACAGAAGAAACGACAGCAGAAAAGGTCTCCTACTACCCTATCCTGCTTATTTTCGGGTATATCACAGGCATTACATTGCTCATCCAGTATGCCAGGGGCGGTTTCAACCTGACGGGCTGGATGAGCAGCTTTATGGCTGGCTTTTTCCTGTTGTTTTCGTTCTTTAAATTGCTCAATCTAAGTGCATTTGCCGAAGGTTACAGCACTTACGATATCATAGCAAAAAAGGTGCCCGGCTACGGTTTCATCTATCCGTTCATTGAGTTGCTGCTAGGGCTGGCTTACCTGGTCAATTTCATGCCGTTATTTACCAATATGGCAACGCTGGTAGTAATGGGAATAAGTACCGTAGGCGTAGTGCAAAGCCTTATTAGAAAAGTTGATTTTCAGTGTGCATGTTTAGGCACAATTATTAAATTGCCATTGAGCAAGGTTACTTTGTTTGAAGACTTGTTGATGGTAGTGATGAGCGCCGTGATGGTCGCCATGTTATTTTAACATCTCCTAAAAACAGCCACGGTAAAGTGTTTCAGCCGTTATTGCCCGGGCAGCGGATATCTATTTTCAAAAATAAATTTGGAAAATAATTTTCATTGCTGTTACCTTTGCATCAGTTCTTTACAATCACTTATCAAGAAAGGCAGAGGGTCATGGCCCTGTGAAGCCTTAGCAACCTCTTCCGCCGGCAGGCGGAAAACTGGTGCTAATTCCATCCCGACTAAAATCGGGACAGATAGGTCAGACGCAATAGTTTGTTGATAACTCCTTTATGGGATTCAAATAACTCAAGCTCCTCTGATTTATCGGTGGAGCTTTTTTATTGTCCCTACTCGAGGAGGGGCCGTGAAAAAGTGTCGCCGGTAATCTCTTTTTTGATAAATGGTCGTGGAATATTTTGTCACCACTTAAAATCAAAAAAAAATGAACACCGCAACAAAACTGATCCACAGCATTCCCGTTGACCCGCTTACAGGGTCCATTTCAGTTCCCATTTACCAGACATCAACATTTGTTCAGGACGCCCCTGGCGAACATAAAGGCTACGACTACGCCCGCAGCAATAACCCAACCCGCGCCGTGCTTGAAAATATTATTGCCGAACTCGAAGGCGGAAAGGGTGGCTACGCCTTTGCCAGCGGGCTTGCGGCCATTGATGCTGTAATAAAATTATTAGAAAGTGGCCATGAAATACTTGCCGTTGACGACATCTACGGCGGCGCTTTTAGGCTGTTCACACACATATACGCCAAGTTTGGCATCAAAGTGAATTATGTGGACACAACCGATGCCGTGAATGTACTGGATGCGATCACCCCAAAAACAAAACTGGTATGGCTGGAAACGCCTACCAACCCCACACTGAAGATCAGCGATATTGAGGCGATTGCTAAAATAGCGCACCAGAACGGGGCTCTGCTTTGCGTGGACAATACATTCGCCTCTCCCGCCCTGCAGCAACCTATATGCCTGGGAGCCGACATAGTAGTACACAGCGCCACAAAGTACCTGGGTGGGCATAGCGACCTTATTGCCGGGCTGGTTGTGACAAACACAAAAGACCTTGGCGATAAGATCAAGTTCATACAAAACGCAAGCGGCGCCATCCTCTCACCGCACGATAGCTGGTTGGTGATACGCGGTGTGGAGACGTTGCACCTACGGGTAAAGGAACACAGCAAAAATGCACAGATCGTTGCTGAATTTTTGCAAACTCACCCTGCCGTTGACAAGGTTTATTATCCCGGCCTGGCCACACACCAAAACCACGACATAGCCCAAAAACAGCAAAGCGGCTTTGGTGGCGTTGTTTCCTTTACACTCAAAGAGGACACCGAAGAATCGGCTAAAAACGTGGTATGCAGTACGCAATTGTTTAAGTTGGCAGAAAGCCTTGGAGGTGTAAAAAGCCTGCTTTGCCATCCGGCCACAATGACCCACAAGAGCATACCCGCTGAAAAACGCCAGGCCGCAGGCGTAGCGGATAGTCTTATACGCCTAAGCGTAGGTCTTGAAGATGTAGAAGACCTGGTGGATGATATTGGTCTGGCGCTGAATAAGGTGGGAGTTCAAGCAACTGCCGAATCGTTTTGTCGTTAAGGAAGTCCGGAGGACTTCAATATAAATAGCCGCCGGTGAAACCGGCGGAAACATTGACAAGCGCCAACCCCGCAGGGGTTGAATGTGACTTTGAAAGTGCAAAAATTGTTTAACTAAATAGCGTTGGTCCAAAGACCGGGGCAACTAAAAGCAGCACCCAAGCAACAAAATCCATTTTCTCACCCGCTAATGGGCTTCCGCCCATTAGCACAAATTGAACTAACATGTCTCAACAAAAGAAATTAAATATCGGCCTCTTCGGGTTTGGCGTAGTAGGCGAAGGGTTATACAAAGTATTGGAGCACACGCCCACCCTCAATGCACAAATTAAAAAAGTGTGCATCAAGCACCCGGAAAAGAAAAGAAATGCACCAGCAACGCTGTTTACCACTGATGCCGCACAGCTACTGGATGATGAGGACATCAACGTTATCATCGAACTCATTGACGATGCGGAGGCTGCTTACCGGATAGTAACCACAGCTCTCCGCAGCAAAAGAGCTGTGGTGAGTGCCAACAAGAAAATGATAGCCACGCATATTGAAGAACTGATAGCCCTGCAGCAAAAGCATGATGTGCCTTTTCTTTACGAGGCGGCCTGCTGCGCCAGCATACCGGTGATCAGGAACCTGGAAGAGTATTACGACAACGACCTGCTACAAGGCATAAGGGGGATTGTGAACGGCTCTACCAACTACATTCTTACAAAAGTGTTTTGTGAGCAGGTCAGTTTTGACGAGGCTTTGCTACAGGCACAAATAGCCGGTTTTGCCGAAAGCGACCCCAGCCTTGATGTAGAGGGTATAGATGCTGTAAACAAACTAAGCATTCTGCTAACCCATGCCTATGGTATCCTTTCATCGCCAAATGCGCTCTTGCATACGGGCATTCAAAGCCTGCATAAACAGGATGCCATTTATGCGAAAGAAAAGGGCTACGAAATAAAGTTGGTAGCGCAAGCGCACAAGCTGCACGATGGCAGCATTGCCGCCTTTGTACTGCCTCAGTTCGTGGCAAAGGACGATCAACTATCAACGGTGCGCAACGAGTACAACGGAGTGATCATTGAGAGCAGCCTTGCCGACAAACAGTTCTTTTACGGCAAGGGGGCCGGCGGCTTTCCAACAGCATCGGCAGTGCTAAGCGACCTGTCTGCCCTGCGGTACAATTACCGCTATGAGTACAAGAAACTCAACTACCAGGCGCCATCAAAATTGGGCAATGACTTTTACCTGAAGGTTTGCGTCAGCTTCAAGGGGCTTCTCCAGGTACCCCACGAGCGTTTCGACCAAATACTGGAATGGAGCAGCAATGAAAAACGCTGCCACGTTACTGGTATTATCCATTTTGAAAGGCTGATTGAAGATAAGTGGTGGAAGCAACCAGGCATTTCCATTGTGCTATACCCAGATGGGATCATAGACAATTATGAACCGCGCAAAAATGAACTGGAATATGCCGGGCTTGATTTTGTGGAACAGGAAGTGGGGATATAAACGCAAAGAGGTATGGACCGGCATATGCACCATATGCCGGTCAATATAACTTATCAGCTATTCAGTGGCAGCTTCAAGCAATTTCAAATCACCGATCAATTCGTCCAGCTTCTTCAATTGCTTTTTCTTACTGGTAAACCTGGTCAATAGCTGCACACCAAAAATATAAGCAGTGGTCGCCGCAGTTGCCCCTACTTGCAATTGCAAACTGGCGCCTTTCAGCACATCATAAAAGTAACACATAAGGGCCAGCCAAAGAAGAATACAATATATCCAGGAATACACAGTAATTGTCTTGCGGCGCCAATATAATACCTGCAAACAATGCACTATATATTCATTTCCCGGAACATCGGGATCATTCTTTTTCAGTGAAATACCCTTCCACATGACCCACAGATACACCAGCAGTAGCAAAACCATAAAAAGGAGGCTCCCGCTAAAGAACAGGGAGCGCCCGGCATGAAACGACACATAGACCCATACGAAGTTTACGATCACGCCTGCAAAAGCTGCCGTAACACCAATATTGCTCCACAACACGCGGCGCTGCTGCTTTTTCCATTTCTCCGTAAAACGCCTTTGCATCAATGCCGTGTCTTCCGCAGCCGCAACAGGTTGCGACCGCCAGCTTTCCTGCAATTCCTCAAATGTTATCATCGTTCATTTTATTATCCATTAGCTTTATCAACTTTATTTTTATGCGGTTTATCTTCACACCTGTATTATTGGTGTTGCTCCCGGTTATTTCCGCAATTTCTTTGTAACTCAGGCCTTCCAGCACCAGCGATATAATAAGCCTGTCGGGTTCATCAAGCTGGCTTATCGCTTTCGTAAGTGCCTCCAGTTGCGCCTCCTTAGTCCCATCCCGGGGCTCTGCAGCAATGTTTATTGTTTCCGGCAGTTCCTCGTGTGTGGCCTTTTTATGCTGCAGGTTGTAGGTCATTGCCGTATTCACCGCTATCCGGTAAACCCACGTACTCACCTTTGACTCCCCTTTGTACCTGTCCAAGCTTTTCCATACTTGTAGCATTATCTCCTGGTACAGGTCCTCAGCATGAGACCGGTCATAAAGATAGGCATAGCATATACGATACACAATGCCATGGCATTGCTGCACTATGTCGCTAAATATTTTATCGTTCTTGTCCAATGCGTGGCTTTTACTGCTTACTTAAGAACCCATCCGTTTCGCTAAAATACCATTCTGGCGCATCATACATGATAAAGTGTTTTGCGCCATCGTCGGCTACATGTACCGTGCAGGTTTTACAGGCTTTATATTGATCCGCAAAAGTGGCAATTACCGATGACCTGGTAAAATCGGGGTATTCTGGGCTTTTACAATAAGCAGCCAGCACCAGTACGGGTACTTGTATATCGCCTATTTTTTTCCGCATATCGTTTGACATCATTTCTGTAAGCGAATAGGCCAATGTTTTACGATCAGACCTCGCGCCCCATGTTGCGATCATATCCCACTTCGTGGAGTCGCGGCAGAGGAACTTTGCGGTCATTCGCTGATTGTTCTTTAACTCACCGTCATCCATTTTGCTGTAATACGAATACATGTATTGCGCTTTGGCCTCACTGAAGGTATCCACGGCATTCGGATTATTAGCGCCCGCAAAGAAAGGCATAGCGTCAACGATCAGTATTTTTTGCAGATGGTCCTTCATCTCAGAAGCTATGCACATAGCCAGGAACCCACCTATGGAATGCCCCACGAGGATCACGTTTTCCAGCTTCTGGTCTATGATGTATTCTTCTATCTGCTTTTTAATAACCTCCAGGTAAGGCCCATTTGCCAAAGGCATCGCACCCGCGTAACCGGCAAGTGTTAACACATGGCATTCGTATTTGCCTGAATATCTCGCCACCGTTTCATTCCATTCATCCCCACTGCACGTGGCCCCCGGAATAAAAATAATTGGCTGACCTTTACCGCTGACTTTTACGTTGAATGCATCATACTTTTTAGTAGCAGCAAAAGATGGCGTAATTGAAAAGGTACAGCAGAAGATAAATACCCATAAACTGAAAAATATTCTGGTCATAAAAAATGTTGTTTGCTACATAAGTATTTACAGGCATGACTTTATTACATTTTTCTAAAAATATCATTTCGGTTCAAATTCTGATTGTAAAAACAAAAAATAATTGTTCTTGCTATTTAATTATTTACCTTTGTTAATAGTTAAGATATTAATTTTAATGCGTTTTATAAAAAACATACTTTAGAGATATTAACAAGTGTGGATAATTTGCGCCAAAATAATAATGATAAACAGATTAAATTTGAAAACTAAATACTATATATTATCGATAAACGCGTTATTCATATAAAATAATTTTAGTTCCCGGCTGGGCTACCAGGTAAGTGCAGGTTAAAACAACCGGTATTTACTTGGTAGTATTATTGCATATACAGGACATAGAATAGTAAACAATAAAATTAAAAACTCATGATAAAGAAGGCGGCATTGTTACTCGTGATTCTTCTTTGCGCTATCAGCTTCCCCGGATCAGCCACTACTTATTATTACATCAGCGGCACATTTACTACTGTCACCAACTGGAATACAAATTCCGGAGGCACGGGTACACCTGCATCTTCCTTTACAGCAAGCTCCTCAGATGTCTGGATCATCAGAACCGGAGTGAATATCAATACAGGGTGGACAGTTAGCGGCCAGGTGCAAGTGGGAGACGGCACCACAACCAATACAGTAACGGTAAATACTACCCCAACGGTTGGATCTATGCTGGTGAACAATGGCGCATTCCTATCTATTATATCAGCTATCCCTACTCTTGCATCCGCACAGGGTTCCACAAGTACAATAACAATAGGTAGCGGCACATCTACAGCCTATACCATACCAACTGTAACATACGGCAATCTCATCTATTCTTCAACAGCTACTACCTCTAACTTTGCGTCATCTACAAACATTAGCGGCAATTTCGGTATTACTGCCGGTACCGTAACAATTGCAAATGCAGCGGTAACCAATGTGGTTAACGTGACTGGAAACTTCTCTTTATCGGGCTCCGGGGCGCTAATCCTTACAAGCAATGCCGCAGGAAATGGAACACTTAATATCACAGGTACTACATCGGTAAGCACTACTGCGGCAACGGCCATAAACTTCATGTCGGCAACGGGCACCACCGGAACAGGAGTTATCCAGGCAACAGGTAATGTTACATTTTCCGCCGCAGGCACAAAGTATATTGACTGGGGTACAGGCGTTGTAACCGGCAACAAGTTTCAGATGCGCGGCAACCTGACCATAAGCGGATTAGCGCTCCTCGCCACTACTTCTACCACATCTGTAGCGCCGGGAATCATATTTAATGGCACGTACAGTAGCTCAGGAGTCGCGCAGCAGTTGAGCAATACAAGTACCGGCTCCGCAGGCAGCACCGGCTGCACCTATTCAGTGAGTTCGGGCGCATTTGTGCAGTTGACTGCAAGTCTTTCTTTAGGTACACTCACAACGCCCTATTCCAGTTTTACCGTAACAAACGGAGGTACATTGGATTGCCAGTCCTATGTGATAAGTGGAGGACACACCACGGGTGGCGGTGTAATAGTAAGTTCCGGCGGCACGTTCAATACTTCAAACACTACTGGGATCAATGGTTCGGTCACGGCTTCCGGCTCCACATTTAGCGGAGGCGCCAATTATGAGTTCTATGGTACGATCGCACAAAATACCGGCACACTGCTGCCAACAGCCTTTGTATCGCCTGGCTCCCTTAGCATAAACAATACCAGCACCACCGGGGTTACACTTACAAACACCACGTCTTTTGCCACAGGCGACACTTTGGAACTAATAAATGGTATCCTTACAAATACAGCCGGCAACTTAGTGATGAATAGTGGTTCGTGGGTTTTTCGCGACAATGGCACATTAGCTGTTGCACCTACTACTTATACCGGCGTCAATTTGAACTATGTAAATCTCGGGAACAATGCACCTGCTGTAACCGTGGGCCTTGAATGGCCCGCTACATTCACGGGCAGTATTACAGTGAACAAACCAAGCGCCACCATTACGCTGAACGCGGCCAAAACCCTTACAGGATCGGTGACGCTCACTTCCGGAACACTTGCATCGGGCAATTTTGCGTTATCGCTTACCACCGACTGGACCAACAATTCCGGCAGTTCGGCCTTTACAGCAGGCACAGGTACGGTCACATTTGCAGGTACCGTTGCCGAAAACATAGGCGGAAGCGCCACGACCTCCTTCAGCGGGCTTACGATAAGTAATGTTACCGCCGCCGTTTCTGTTAATACCAATATCTATGTAAGTGGAACCCTGAACATGAATGGCGCAAACAGTGTTTTGAATCCTGGAGCCGCAGTGGTTATAAATAGCGGCTCGGCGGCTGGAACCATTTCAGGTACCGGTACAATAAAAGTGACCAGGATAACAACCGGTTCACCGGACTTTGATAACCAGTTTAACTTCTCAACGAATACTTTGACAAGTATGACGGTTGATTATACCGGCGCAGGCGACCAGACCGTCAATAGCGATCTAGGCAGTTATGGCACGCTAAAAACAAGCACAAGCGGAACAAAAACACTTGATGGGGCAATAACAGTACTTACTAGTATTTCCATCGGGGCAAGCACTACGCTGGATGTATCTTCTTCTGGTAACTACACTATCACCGATGGTGGTAACTGGGCAAACAGCGGCACATTTAATTCGGAAGCCGGAACGGTAATATTTAACGCCACAGCAACCGGCAAAACCCTGACCGGCACAATGACGAGTACCACGAATGATTTTTACAACTTAACCTTTAATGGAACTGGCGGGGCCTGGTCTTTCGCCGCAAATGCAGCCGATGTACTCAATAACTTTACAATAACTGCTGGTACAGTTACGGCTCCGTCCACTACCTTGCAGGTTGGCGGGATTTTTTCAAATAGCGGTACTTTTACGAATAATGCGGGTACTGTGAATTTTTATGGCACGGCAGCACAAAGCATAGCCGGGACAGCTACTACCTCGTTTTATAACCTCACCAACAGTAATACAAGCGCGAACCTTACTGCCGCTGTTGCGGTAACTATTAATGCAGTATTGACTATCCCTTCCGGCGCTGTTTTCGATATGGCTACCTATACACTTGCCGGGACGCTTACTTCTATCTCCAACAGCGGCACATTCCAGACGGAAATGGTTACAGCAACATCTGTCAACCCCATCCCAACCAGCAAAACATGGGGAGGACTGGTCAAATTCGGAGCCACCACCGGGGGGCAGACGATATCCACGGGTACTTACAATAACCTTACATTAAGCAATACCAGCGGAACCAATACTGCGGGCGGCACCCTAACAGTGAATGGCACGCTTACTACCTCTTCCGGCGGAACCATGAATATGGTTACCTACCAGCTTCTTGGTACAGGTACACCATCTGCCAGCGGTACACTGCTGACGCAAAACAAAACCAATCCGGCAATACCGGCAGGCAAAACCTGGGGCGGCACAGTGAATTTTAATTCGAGCAATGGCGGGCAATCGATTCCATCAAGCACTTTTCAAAACCTTACTTCGGGCAATACATCCGGCACAAATACCGCTGTAGGTACACTTACGGTGAATAATGTGCTTACTACAACCTCTGCAGGCACATTGGCAATGACCACTTTCCAGTTGCTGGGTTCGTTTACACCCACTAATAATGGAATAGTGAGCACCACTTGTACGGTTAATCCCTGCATTCCCGCCGGCTTGACCTGGTCAGGCACGACAGGCGGGGTTACATTTGCACTGCTTACCGGGGGGATGTCAATACCGACAGGAACCTATAAATCTGTGACCCTAAGCAATACCAGCGGCACCAACGTGGCAGCCGGCAATATTGTGGCGAACTCAGGTACGTTTACCACTACAGCTGGCGGAACCTTGGATATGGGGTCCACCTACATACTGAGTGGTACATCAACCTTTACCAATAAGGGTACTATCAAAACATCCGTACTCACATCCACCAGCGCTACGCCATTACCTACCGGCAAGGCATGGGCGGGAACCATTAATTATGCGGCGGCTTCCGGCGGCCAAACGATCGTTGCTGCCACCTCCTATAATAACATTACACTCGGCAATTCAAGCGGCACAAATACCGCCACCTCAAGCCTCACGATTGGTGGCGCCCTTACTACAACAGCAGGCGGCACATTGGACATGACCGGTTCTTATACCATCACGTTTTCATCGGGATACAGTATCGTAAACAACGGCACCATCAAAACATCTGTGCTTACGGCTACCAGCGCCACGCCATTTTCCTCTGGCAAAACCTGGGGGGGTACAGGAACCGTACTGTATGCGGCGGCCACCGGTGCGCAGACCGTAATGTATGGCACCTATAACTGCAATCTTACGATAGGCAACAGTAGTGGCACCAATACTGCCAGCAACACACTTACCGTAAACGGAACACTAACTACCACATCGGGTGGCACGCTGTCTATGGGCTCATCGGCCCTGGCGGGAACGGGTACCCCGGTAAACAATGGTACTATTTCAACATCGTCAACGACTAACCCGGCAATTCCCTCTGGCAAGAACTGGTCCGGCACTACCGGGACCATCATTTTCTCGGCGGCAGCGGGAGGGCAATTCATACCTGCCGGCACTTATCAGAATTTGAAATGCAGCAATACAAGCGGCACAAATACAGCTGTAGGCGTACCTAATATAAGCACTACTTTGATCACTACATCAGGAGGCACATTGGCAATGTCCACGTTTCAGTTGCTTGGTGCGTTTTCTGCCACACACAATGGTGCCCTTACCACGTCTTGCACGGCAACCCCAGCCATACCTGCGGGTAAAAACTGGACGGGCACAACCGGCAGCGTAACTTATTCGCTGCTCACCGGAGGCCAATCAGTTCCAACCGGCACGTACAAGGTCCTGAAATTTCTGAACACCAGCGGCACCAATACAGCTACGGGGGATATAACCATCAGCAGCGGCACATTTACTACCACAGCGGGTGGCACGGTGGACATGGGCACTGCAGCAGCGCTTCTCGGCTCGGGAACCTTTACCAATGGAGGCACTATTAAAACATCAGTGCCCACCAGTTACAGTGCTACGCCCATCCCCTCGGGTCTCACCTGGACTGGCACCATTATCTACGGTGCCACTACAGGGGCACAAACTATAATGACCGGAACCTATACCAATCTTACATTAAGCAATACAAGCGGCATCAACTCAGCCACCGGAAACATAATAGTGAATACAGGAACCATGACCACCACTGCCGGCGGCACATTAGACATGGGTACAACCGGCATTTTAAGCGGCACAGGTACATTTACCAACAATGGCAATATCAGTACGGAAGTACCAACAACACTGAGCGCAACACCAATACCCAGCGGAAAAACCTGGGCAGGCACTATTACTTATGGCGCAGGCGCCGGTGGGCAAACCGTAGTATCGGAAACCGCTTATAACAACCTTGCTTTTGGCGACACTACAGGTACTGATGTCCCTGCCGCAAACACCATAGTCAATGGTACATTGACCACTGCAATTGATTCTGGCATTCTCGATATGGGTACGTTTACTTTAGGTGGCACATTGACTTCTATATCGGGGGCTGGCACCATCAGAACATCGAGTGCAACAACCGTTAATGCGATACCGACCGGCAAAACCTGGACACAAACTATTGAATATTATAACCCGACCGGCGGCCAAACTATTGTAAGCGGAACCTACGGCCTGGGCCTCACGAACAGCAATACAAGCGGCACCAACACTATTGCCTCCGGCGCCACAATGAATGTAACAGGCGACCTTACCCTTAATGGCGGCTCTACATTAGCCGATAACGGCGTTAACATCGCGCTCGGCGGAAATATTATGGGAACAGGTGGCACTTATACCGGAACAGGTACTTTAAGCATGACGGGAAGTGGGGGTAAAACCATATCAGGCATTACCTTGAACAACCTTACATTGAACAATTCCGGTGGTTTCAGTCTTACAGACAGTCTTACCATCAATGGCACACTTACCCTTTCTGCGGGCAATCTGAACATTGGCGCGAATAGCCTTAATCTCAATGTTTCGGCGCCTGCAATAGCCGGCACTTTCTCATCATCGAAAATGATCATTGCCAATGGTGGCGGCAGTTTATACAAGACCGCAAATAGTTCCAGTTCGGGTACTGTGTTCTGGCCTATGGGAGATAATTCAGGAGGATATACACCCATCACGCTAAACTTTACTGCCGGAAGCATTAGCACTACGGGCAGCGTTGCTGTTACTCTTACAAATAGCAAGCATCCGCAAAATGCCAACACCACCAATTACATTAACCGTTACTGGAGCATACAGATCAACAATGTTACCAGCCCGGCATATACCGCATCTGCCACCTACATCACTTCAGACGTCGTAGGCACGGAGGCCAATATCTCCATGGGCGAATATACCGGTGCATTGCCCTGGGTTAAATTTGGCGCAACAAACACAACAACGCACACAATTACTACGGGCAGT
>Ga0206969_1008_pt1 | contig 59771 bp, 45 predicted proteins | sample Alteio_BWOrgHeat_87_FD_153256 | JGI IMG/M metagenome (GOLD analysis project Ga0206969, IMG submission 153256) | Enriched cells from forest soil in Barre Woods Harvard Forest LTER site, Petersham, Massachusetts, United States -... | ecosystem: Environmental > Terrestrial > Soil > Temperate forest >... | reverse complement strand
CGTAATAATTGAGGGCAGCGGATTTACGGTTACTGTTACACTCATCACACAGCCAGTGCTAAGGGTGTAATTTATTACTGCCGTTCCTGCCGCCATGCCATGAACAATGCCCGTCAGGGAACCAACTTTTGCAATGGTTGTATTGCTGCTCGTCCACAGGCCGCCACCGATTGAATCTATAAGCGGGGTTGATGATCCTACGCACACATGCACCGTTCCGGTGATTATAGAGGGTACAACGTAAGAGCTAACGTGTATGGTATCTACGGTGTAGTTGCAGCCAGAATAAATTTTCACCCAATAAGTGCCTGTTGCCGAAATACTTTTAGTGCTGGTTGTCGTAGCACCATCGTTCCAAAGAAAGCCGGAATATTCACCCGCCCCATGTGCAGCTATGGTTACACTGCTATCACGGTATAAACAAACTGTAGTATCGTGACTGGTATAAAAGGTATCAACCGGGATAAGTGAATTTACAAGATTCGGCAGTCCCCAAAAACCAAATCCCGTTGTTAGCGCAACCCCCGGATTTGTATAGCCGCAACCGGTTCCGGCAACATTGGGAGAATTGATATACCCCAGTGTTAGCGTTCCCGCATAGGTGATATAAATTTTTCCGTCCGGCCCTAATTTCAGATCCCCAAAATTAGGATATGGAGTAGCAGTATCAAGAACAACCCGAGAAGCTTTAATTGAATCCGTTGTGCTTAAACTTATATTGTATTGTTGTACCGGGCCAAATTCTTCGTCCACATACAATTTCGTATTGTCGGGAGAAAATTCAGCCCCATACTTATAGCCTAAAGTTGTGTCAAGAACACGGCAATTGGAAACAATGCCCGTAGAAGGGTTAAAATCATATAATTCTGTCGCCGCGTCGCCTGCGTAGGGGCCGCATTGGGTTACAATTTTCTTTCGGTTAGGGCTTACTTTCATTACACCCGTAACATATGAAAGGCTGTCGGTCAGGCTACCTACATAGGAAACAACAGGTGCAGGGGCGACGCCCGTTGAAGTAATATCGTAAGCCAAGAAAATAGCGGAATCCCTACGGTGTGTTATCACCCACACATCACAATTGTTTCCGGCAACAGTAGCGATCTTCTCGCCCATATGGATGCCTAAGGATGTTGCGTGCGGGAAAGGAACATCCCCATGCCCCGTATCAAGGGACATATCGACCACCGAGTAAACAACACGGCTATCCCAATGCGTGGTATCCCATTGTTCCACCGAGAAAACATAATATTTGTTGGCGTTTCCTGGCATTGGCACTATGGCGGTAGCCTGTGTAGTGCTGGCGGTAGAAAAACCTGCGATGCTACCGCCGTTGGGCATCACCACGCCGTTAGCTCTCCAAACCTTATATCCGTCCGTATAAAACAGAAGATTACCAGCCAGATCGGAAACGGAGGCCGTACCCTCATTCGTTGCTATGTTCGTTCCTATGCAACTTGGTGTGCCGGAGTTGAAATTTAAGCCAGTCCAAAATCCGAATGCCCATTCCTTGTTTTGGGCGGTATTGTATTGGGCAAACACGTGTACAGAGCAAACAAAAAGTAACAGCGAAAAGAGCAGGATTTTTTTCATGCTGGAAATTTTTATAGAGTGAAGAAAAGATGAGAAATGAAAGAACTGTAGATGAAAGCGATAAATGTAAAAATTTGTTTTCAATTAAAGAATAGTCGAAAAACTTTTTTATATGTGACGCTTTTGTAATTAGGGAACGCAGCAATCGGGTATCTGAAATCGAATAAATACTTAGTTACTGTTTAGTGCCTTGTAAATAAATTCAACCAGTTCGGTATTTGCCATAGCATAGGTCTTATTCAAATTGCTTTTTGCAGTTGTAAAACCGATCGCGTTGTAAAATTTCCGGTCTTTCGCAATGTCAAGAGTTTGTTCCGCTGATTTTTCCTTTCTATAGTCGTTTATAGTAACGGCATATTCTGCTGACGCGTTCCACATCACTGTACTAAATGTAGCGGCATAGGCCAGTATGTCTATCTGTATGCTAACAGTGCCTTTTTCTGCCGTTTTTTCCTTTGAAAGAGTAAATTTAATGGAGGGGTATGTACGCCTGATCACGCTGGCAAGATTTTCTACCAGTTCTTCAGTCGAACACTTATCTCTTGTTTTTGAGCCAAACTCCCGTTTGTCAGTAATGACCAAATTGATCTTTACACCGCTGAATGCTCCCGGCTTGGAAACAATCGTTTGTTCATTCGGGCACCAGACATACATTTTTTGCGCTTCCGCTATTGTGCCGGCTATGGTTAATAACACAACCAAAAGTATCTTCTTCATATTTCATTAGTTAAGTGAATTGAATGAGCAATGAGTTATATCTGCTTGCCTTGAAATGAACCCGCAACTTTCGTGGAATCTAAACAGGTAAAGTTGAATGTACCCGTTAGGTAAGGTGTTCTTGCGGTTATGGTAATAGTGCCATACAAAGCAGACTTAGCGCCGCTGGTATATGAGCCAGTAACTATTCCGCCACCGCCGCCGCTACCGTTATAAAAATAAAACGCTCCCATGCCGCCCGAGTAGTCGGTAATATCCATAACAATATATGGATATGCAAACCCGGTATCCTTGTCATATCCTGAACCACCACCGATACTCAAAATACCGCTTGTTGACGCGAAAAAAGAATCAATGCAAGTCGTACCATTAAAAGCCGTGCCGTTTATAGTGGCCGTTAGCGAAGTGGGAATGGTGTTACTATCATTTTTCTTTTTTGAGCAGCTATAGAACATACTCACTACCGCGATCATTAAAGATGCTGTCATTATTTTTCTTTTCATAAATTTGATTTTGTTTGGGGCGAAATAATCTCATACTTTTGTTACAAAGAAGGAATTTTTGGAATATTTTATTCCAAAACTGGAATATTTTATTCCGCCACTAAAACTTGAATCAAACATGCCACCCAAAACAGCAGTCATTCCGCATATCGGTAGAAAGATTGAGCGCATACGCACACTCAAAGGTATCAAGCAGGAGATACTTGCTGCTAAAGTCGGTATGAGCCAAAGTGCGTTATCAAAAATAGAGAAGTCCGCGACTATAGACGATGCAAAATTGAAGATAATCGCTGACGGTTTGGAAGTAAGCGTTGAAGCGATAGAGAATTTTAATGAAGATGCCGCGATCAACAACGTGCAGAATAACTATGACAGTGCCGTTGTGAACTCGCAGATCAATTACCAATACAATCCGGTAGATAAGCTGGTGGAAGTTTTTGAAGAAAATAAAAAACTGTATGAGCGCCTATTAGCAAGCGAACGACAAAAAGTTGAATTGCTGGAAGCCATGCTAAAGAAAAGCAGTGACAAAAAATAAAAGCCCGACATTTTTTTGCCGAGCCTTTGTTTTGTTTTCATGGCGACCATTCACAGTTAAACTACTTTAAATTCACGTTCCTGTTTCTCCGAGAAACAGAAAGCTAATAGCCTTTTCAGCTTGTAGCGCAGCCGAGAATATGAGGTACTTGTCCTGTTCCAATTTCTGTATCCAACCGTCCAGGTATTCCTTTGTAGGCGCAACTTCCTTTGCATAGCCAAAGTGAGACATGAGGTAAGCAGTACCAATTTCGGCTACAAGTTCCTCATGAGAAAATGAATCATAGCCAAACTCTGACATTTGGATAAGGTCTTTCCTGTTGAGCCGGGTATGATGGCCTGTGCTGTGCATTAGCTGGTGAAATTGAGCCTCGCAATATGCCTGTTTGTTCGGGAAGTTCTTTTCGTGCGGCAAGTTGATGAAGTCGAAACAGGGGTCGTAATATGTCAGCTTTTGATCTTTCGATTTAATGCTCACAATGTCCTGTAGCTGGTCAAGTTCTACTGTCGCTTCCGGGAATGTTTTGCCTGTATCCCACTTGCATTGGGCGATGTTAAATACCGTGTAAGGCAACAATTCCTTTTTGTCATTGTCTGCCTCAACATTGGTCGTTTCCGTTTTGCCTTCGCCGTAAAAGGAAATAAGGTGCGGCCTTTCTTCGGCCAGTATCGCGCCGTCCAACCCTTTGAGTTGCTTTGAGGTCAAAAACAAGTTGCGGGAATAGCCGAGCGAGGCCAGAATGATCCTGTTAACGCTTCGGTACACATTGCCAGTAACAAGGTTTACCGGCAGTCCGGCCTTAGTCCATGATACCTGCCAAGGCACTATTCCTTCGCGCAGTTTCTCAATGATCCATCTGGTAATGGTTAAGTGCGTGTCTTTTTGCTCACGTTTTTTTGTAGTCGCTGTTTGCGTCTCCATGTTGCTATATTTTTTTGTGAAAGAAAAATTGTTCAGACACAGTGTAGAAAGGAATGGAGCAGGAAGTAAGGAGGTCGGATATACCACAAATGGTAAAGGCTTGAAATATTTTTGGGTTGCAAACTTGTATGTGTGAAATATTTTTTTGTACTTTTCTGAAACGCAATTATGCGTATCTCAATTATTTCTTCACATAAAAAACACTTATGGTATGGAGTACATAGTTCTAATAGTAATCGCAGTTATTTTCATTCTGGTACTTAGCAAAAAGCCTTTTACTGCCAAAAAACCCTGGCAACATTATTTCGACGGCCAGCAATTTTCTACAACCGATTTTTACGCATTAGTTGAGGCTGGCGTAAAACAGCGCATGATGCCCATAGTGAGTATTGGACAAGAGACCTTTCACGAAACGCACGTCCTTTCCGATCTTCGCGCGTATCTCAAAATCTCTCACAACGAATTCATATTTTACGTTTGTGCCGCGCCTTTCGGCACAGGCACATTTGTTTCCTGGTGGCTGTGTGTGGAAGACGAGGGGTGGGTTAATAAAATTTGGTTGGTAAGCAAGCTCATGGGCAAAGATCGCAACAACAAGACCTTTTACCAGATGGACACCGAGGCAATGTACAAAGGCATGGTGCATAGCATTGTGCAGGAAGCCATAGACAAGACGACTAATACGCATGGGGTGCGCGGCCTCTCTGAACTCGAACGGCAATACATATCCTGATGGCATCGCTCATTTCACAGGAACTAACCAACCGCTTCTACGCATGGGAACAGCGTGGCCGGGGCTGGCATGTCTGTGATTCCTACATTGACCCGGAACCTATTTTTTTCCCGTTCTTCGGCCACTATCTGCCGCCCCAACGAATACAAGACGACGGGGTGCAGCTTTCGCTGTTAAGCAGCATTGCCGGGCTTTTCAAAAAGAAGGTTGAGGAAGAGCCGGAACCATACAACGATCTGTATGACATACCGCCCGTAGAGGGGCATTACCTGTACTGCAACGAGCCGATAGAAACATTTGCCATTGTATTGCCCAAAGGCGAAAAAATGGAAGTCGAGGACATCTGCCAGTTGCTCATTATGCTTTCCTACACTACCTATCCTGTGAGTTTTGAGATCGTAGCGACTGCTTCTACAATCACTTTGCAATTTGCCTGCCGCACAAGCGATGCGGCCCATGTGTATGAACAGGCAAAAGCCTACTTTCCAAATGCGGTCATAACCAAAAGCTAAGATGCCTTTCAAACACTTGACGGCAAAGACCCTATATGTCCGGTTGATTTTGGCTTAACCAATGAGTTCATGTGTCCCATTCTCATGGCGAGTGAATTAGAGCATGATCCATATGTTGGTTTGTTTGCCACACTTGAAAATATTGGCAAGGGTGAATGTGGCATAGTGCAGATATTATTTAAAGGCGCAGGCAATCCCTGGGCGGAAAGCATTATGCGAGCCGTTACGGATGGTCGGGGCGGCTCATTTTTTGCCGATGCACCTGAAATGGTGAAGTACGCGCAGGCAAAGGTATCTGTGCCGCTCTTTGCCGTATGCGTGAAAGTAGCCGCGCAAGCGGAGAGAAGCGACCGGGCCATTTCCATAGCGAAGAATATTAGTGCGGCTCTTACGCGCCTCACAAAGTCCTCATGCAACCGGCTGGATATATTGGCCCAGGAAGGCTACATCACGCGGCAAATGATTGACGACATACTGCTCCGGGACACCCACCGCCTCGGTATGCTCTTAAACTGCAACGAGCTTGCCACCCTTGTACACTTTCCTACGCCTGAAATTGCATCGCCAAAAGTTGTGCGCAATATTCGCAAGACTAAAATTGCGCCGGAGAGCACGCACGGCCAAAAAATGGTACTTGGGCTAAATACATATCACGGGCAGCAGAATTTAGTAAGCGTACCGGAGAGCCTAAGGCTTAGGCATACTCATATCATTGGTGCGACCGGCACGGGCAAATCTACGTTGCTTCTTTCCATGATCGGGCAAGACATGCGGCATGGTAACGGCCTTGCAGTGCTTGATCCGCACGGCGACCTGATTGAAACCATACTTGCCCATGTGCCACGAGAGCGGGTCAACGATGTGATATTAGTTGATCCAGCAGACGGTGAATATCCTGTAGCCTTTAATATATTGTCCGCTCATTCAGAGATTGAGAAAGAAATACTTTCCTCTGATCTGGTAGCGGCATTCAAGCGCCTAAGCACTTCTTGGGGCGACCAGATGAACAGCGTACTTGCAAACGCCATCCTTGCTTTCTTAGAGAGCAAGGATGGCGGCACATTGCTTGACCTGCGCAGGTTCTTGGTAGAATCATCGTTCAGAAACGCTTACCTTAAAACCGTCAACGATCCCCATGTCGTATATTACTGGCAGCATGAGTACCCGCTTTTAAAAAGCAATTCCATAGGGTCAATACTTACACGGTTAGATACCTTTTTGCGGCCTAAGCTGATCCGCAACATGGTGGCTCAAAAGAAAGGGCTGGATTTTGAACACATACTTGATACCCGGAAAATATTGCTGGTAAAGCTATCACAAGGCTTGATAGGCGCAGAGAACAGTTTTTTGCTCGGTACATTCTTTGTCTCAAAGATGTACCAGGCGGCAATGGCAAGGCAGGCCAAGAGCAAGGCAGACCGCAACGATTTCTTTTTGTACATAGATGAGTTCCAAAACTTTGTTACGCCATCCATGTCACATATATTGAGCGGGGCAAGAAAGTACCACTTAGGGCTTATCCTTGCTCACCAAGACATGCAACAGTTACAGAAGTATGATACCGAGCTTGCCAGTTCCGTTGTAGTGAATGCCGGAACACGGATATGCTTCCGGCTTGGCGACACGGACGCGAAACGCTTTGCCAACGGCTTCTCATACTTTGATGCACAGGACTTGGAAAACCTGCATACTGGAGAAGCCATTGCACGAATCGAGCAACCGAACCTGGACTTTAGTTTGACGACAATACCCCTGCCGGAAATTGACGTGTATGAAGCCGAGGCTACTACTAAACTGGTAATATCGCATTCACGCGAGAAGTACGGCACAAAGAAAGAGATCGTAGAGGCAAGTTTGGAGCATTTAGGAACTGTTGCCAAAGAGCCTGTTGCCGAGCCTGCGCCAACCGCACCTGTGCAGGAGAAACCCGCACCGGAACGATTTACGTCAGTAGAGATACCGAAATCAAAAGGCTCTATTGGCAAGAAAGTCGAGACCCTGCACAGGTACTTGCAGAACTTCATTAAACGTATGGCTGAATCGCGGGGCTACAAAGCCAGTATTGAGGAAATGATACCAGATGGAAAAGGACGGGTTGATGTGAGCCTTGAAAAAGCAGGCAAGAAAATTGCCTGTGAAATATCTGTTACCACGGGCGATGAATGGGAAGCGCACAATGTTGAGAAATGCCTTTCCGCAGGCTATGACGAAGTAATTGTTTGCTCCAATGATGCACCGAATTTGCAGCGCATACGGACACAGCTTGAAAGCAAACTAAATAAGAAACAGCTTGCTAAGGTTTACACATTTTCGCCTGATGAAGTGATCCTGTTTTTTGACCGGCAGATGGTACAGAATGTTCCGGCTGAAACAGTGGTTAAGGGGTATCGGGTTAAGGTGGAGTTTGATACTTCTATACCTAACTTGAATGGAAATAAATAAAAGAACGTTACTAAAAATAATTACAAATTCAATCTGTAAATACATCAACATAGAAAAGACAAAATATAAATATGGCATCTGATGTTATAAAGAAATACTTATCTAAACTTCTTAGCCTTGTACTAACCGAAATAGCACAAGACATAAAAAGTATTGTAGATACCAACGAAAACGAAGGTAATAATAGAGAAAAGTTAGGATTGCAGATTTTGCTTTTAGAATATCAAACTCAAAGAGATTTGATTAACCAATTAGTTTCCTTGGAAGTCCAAACGGTTAATTTTTCAATTGTTGGCATTGGTATTTTTCTTGGTTTAGTAAGCCAGACAAGTGTAAGAGACTTTATTGTATCATGGCCAGAGATACTACTCGTTCCTATTCCAATTTTTACAATTTTTGGGCTTATGCATCTCTATGAAAAATTTAGAATTTTCTGTAGTGTAGCCTATATTGAACACTATATTAAAGAAACTTTACAAAAACATACAGATATTCTAATATTTCAATGGGAAAAGTATTTGACACATTTTTATAAAACTGTCAAAATAGGACTGTGGTTAAGTAAATTAAGAAACTTTATTTTTTTGTGTCCCTCTATAAGTTTTTTGTTAACTTTTACCTACCTGTGTGTATGTGATATTACAGTGATAAGGGTGATATTTTTTTTCCTATCAGCAATTTTGATAGCTTTGCATTTTATCGCTATAAGTGCAATTACAAGAAAGTACATTGCAGAACAATGTAAAACAATAAAAAAACATGAAAGTAATAATCTCGGCAGCAATTTCAATTGATGGATATTTAGATGATCTTTCACCAAATAGACTGATATTGTCCAGCGAAGAAGATTTTGCAGAAGTTAGAGAGATGCGAGCAGAAGCCGATGCAATTTTGGTTGGTGCAGAAACAGTCCGAAAAGATAATCCCTCGTTGATTACATATAGCGACGAACTCAAAGAGTTGCGGAAGAATAAAGGGCAGTGTGAAGACCCAATCAAAGTAACAGTAACAACAAGTGGTAAAATTAGCCCTGATCTAAAGTTTTTTCAAAAAGGCAATTGTCAAAAAATCGTTATAGCAAATGATAATGCCGACACTAATAGTCTAAACGAACTATCGGCAGTAGCGACTATTATTAAAATTCCTCAAAAAGATATTACCGGCCAAGATATTCTTAATGCACTTGAAAAAGAAGGTGTAAAAAGTTTGTTCGTGGAAGGAGGGTCAAGCATACTTACAATGTTTTTCAAAGAAAATTTGGTTAATGAATTTAGATTAGCCATTGCTCCTTTCTTTGTTGGTGAAAGCAAAGCACCCAGGCTTGTAAAAGAAGGTGTATTTCCATTTGGGAAAGACAATCGAATGTATCTCAAAGAGGTTAAGAAATTTGGTGATGTTGGAGTAATGTATTTTAGTTTAAAATGATTTTTTATAGAAAAGATATTGCTTATTTAGAACGGGCAATTGAATTAAGCCAAGAATCCCCAAAATCCATGACAGCGTATTCTGTTGGTGCTGTAATCGTTTTGGAAAATAACCACGTTTATACCGGATATAGTAGAGAGACAAGCTCTACAAATCATGCCGAAGAAGAAGCGATAATAAAAGCATTGCAACAGAAAGAAAACATTGCTAATGCAACAATGTATGTTTCTATGGAACCGTGCTCACAAAGAAATTCCAAGCCAAAGTCATGTAGTAATTTGATTATTGAAAATCAATTCCAAAGGGTCTTTTATGCAGCCTCTGAACCTGCAAATTTTGTATCGTGTGTTGGGGAAAAATTGTTGAGCAATGCCGGTATTGAAACCTACAAAATGGGCTTTTTAGAAGATAAAGCCTTAGAAGCTAATCAACATATTTTAGCCCAATAGATTATCTTAACAGCTTTAAGCATTTGTTTTGTCAAGCTTTTTTGAAAAATGCTCCTGCACTAAACGGCTGACTGGTAGCCCCGTCAATCATGAGTTTTAGGTACATGCCGTAGCGCGGCAAATGCACCAGATCGGTTGCATCAAACACCGGAAAGAACTCTTTAGCCAACAGTTCAGAATCATTCGCACCCACCCGAAAGGATATAACCGACCCACAGTTCCCAAAAATCGCAGCCCGTATCTTGTCATGTAGCTGGTCTAAGAACTGATTAGCCATGAACACCCCAAGTCCGTACTTACGGGCTTCCGCCAACATGTCCGTGAAGCTAAGCGTTATGAAGCTCTGGCATTCGTCAATGTAGAGAAAGAACGGTCTGCGCTGGTGTTCCGGTTGCTTTGCCCGGTACAGGGCTGCAAGCTGGATAAAGGTTACCAGCATACTGCCGAGCAGCAAACAAGCATCTTCCCCGATCTGTCCTTTGCTAAGGTTGCAGATCAATATCTTTCCACCGTCTAATACCTGTTGCATACGAAAGCTGTTTGTCTTTTGCCCGACTATCTTACGAAGTGCCGTATTGGTAAGAAACAGACTGGTCTTGTTCAATATCGGGGCAATGGCTTCGGCGCGAAGTGTTGGGGCATATTTCAGGAACTCTTTTTGCCAGAATGCTATGGTGTGTTCATTCTTTACATACCCAAGTATCTTGTCCCGGTGCAGGGTATCGGTAAGAAGTGGCTGTATATCAAGTAGCGTAGCATCGGGATATTCAAGCAGTGTCAGAAACACAAAGCGCATGATATGTTCCATGCGCGGCCCCCATGAATCCGCATATATCTTCTTGAATACAGACACGAGGCCGGAGGCAACGAGGTAGTGGTAATTCGGGTGAACACTGTGTAGCGGGTTAAAGGCAATGCCGTTTGCCGGGTCTGCCGGATTAAGGTATATGAGGTCTTTCTTGCGGTGTTCGGGTACATGGCTCAAAAGGTTTTCTGCAACGTCTCCGTGCGGATCAATGACACAGAGACCTTTGCCTTTCTGTATGTCGGAGATAGCCATATTGGTGAGGAGCGTGCTTTTACCGACCCCGGTTTTACCAATGCAAAAAATATGCGCCAGCCTGTCCGTATCCGTAATGCCAAACGGTACGCTGGTGTTCCGGTAGTTGGTGATCCCTATGGGCGTGATCGAATGCTTGTCATATCCTTTCATGTTCAAAGGATATGTTTTAGGGAGAGAGGAAAAAAGAAGGACGGAAATACTGATAGTGATATACAAACAAAAAACAGGGCATTACTGCTCTGTCCTTTGTGCGAGTTCCGCGCAGGCGATGGCTTCAAATATTTTCACATGGTAGCTATTCCGGTTGCTCCGTTCCTTCGCATACAGTTCTGCTAATTTCTTGTGGTGAGGATATTTTTGAAGAATTGCTTGTATGAGCGTCTGCTTAGTGCATCTCTCTTTGCCGCTATACTGCTTCGTAAGCTCGGTAATGGTGCATAGGGTTAGTTTGATACCGTGATCCTTTGCAAACTTCTCAATGCCCCGCATCAAATTGAGTATTCTCCTTGAACAATGAGTAGGCTTAGGGGTTTTGACAACAATGGCGCTAACCTCATGCCGTTCATCCATTTTCCTAATAGTCCGTAGTATGTCGCGCCGTTTCTCCGGTGTCCAAACTCCGTAAAATGTCCGTACCCGAAACTCTATTAGTTCACCATCGGTCAAGACCGCCAAACCCAGATGCTTGACCTTTAAGCTAATCCCTAAAATGCTTGCCATGCAGGTTTACGAGATAGTTATAATACGCCGCCCGGCTGGTTAGTATCTTCTTGCTTTTCAAAACGGTATTTAATTGCTTTCGCAAAAACGATTCTGGATATTCATTGCACTTGCGGATATGCCAATCAATCGAAATCATGTCATCAAGAATTTCGGCGATCTCATACGCCAGCTTTGTTTCTTTACTTTGTTCCATACTATTTGTGATACACGAAAGCAGGGTTATCCACAGCACTTCCTACGTTCGTTTTTTATTTTTATAATAAAAACGTTCGTCGTTCGTTTTACATTTTTTGACTGATACCTTTTCCCGACTTTGTTTACTTCAACCACTTTCTTTCCGTAATCGCTGCTTTTCTTTACGTTCAAGCAACAGCTTTTTTCTCACTTCTAATTTTGCCGATAGCTTTTTTCGTAATTCGGAATATATGTCCTCGGTAAGCCTCTGATATATCAGTCCGAGTGTAAGCGAATGTTCAAGCCCAGGATTAGCCAAACCGTTTTCCCATTCGGAAATACGGCCTGCATTTTTAATGTCGAGAAGAAAAGCTACATCGCTTTGCGTCAACCTTTCCTCAATGCGAAAGTTCCTCGAATGATTTGGAGGCTGTGGTTTGTCGTCCTTTTGCTTCATGTAAAAGAGCGTAGCTAAAACGCACCGAGGTTATAAGGAGAACAGAAATACGGTTTATGGTAAAAGAAAAAGCAGGAGAGATTTGATCACTCCTGCCGTGAGAGAATTTCGGTGGTATTTTCGTCGGGAAAATATTATATCATATTTGCTTTAAAAACTTACTTCCCAAATAAAATTCTCGTATTTTACAAAGAAAAATAATGCCGTACCAACCGACAACAAGTACGCTTGATACTGTTAAGGATGTAGTGCTAATAGCCATACCAATTGCAACATTTTTTCTTGCGTTATTCACTATTGATAAGTGGAAGAAAGAGTATAAAGCGAAAGTTTATTTTGACTGTTCTTTCAAGTTTTTAAAATCGGCATATACTTTGCGAGATCAATTTATGAGTATGCGCTCACCGCTAACTTATGCCGGGGAAATGTTGCCGAGAGCTGCTGAAAATGAAGATAATTATGAGCGCGAAAATTTGATCTATTGTTTGAACAACAGATATAAGCCATTTCAGGAGGCACTTAACAATTTCTATAGTGTATTTCCGGAAGTGGAAGTGCTATTGGGGAAAGAGGTAATAAAAGTCTGTTGGGATATAAATTTGGTTGTATCAAAATATAATGATGCGGTCAATGAGTACATTCAATTGGTCGGAGTGACAAATAATTTTGAACATTTAGCATCTATATCTCAAAAGGTTTATAACAACACAACACCAAACAAGCTAAAGGATGAAATTGATGCAGCTATTCTTAAAATCGAAACCGCTGTGTCTAAGCATTTGAACTTAAAGGTATAGTAGTTTTTGAGTGACCGGTTTAGCCTTTTCATCTGCCGTTTACGTTGTGATATTCTTGAATGGCTTTAAATATTTGTAAAGCTACTTGCGGCACTATTGCATTGCCGTACATTCTTATTGATTCCCGTCTCCACTTTGAAAAGGTAATTCCGTCCAGCTTGGCGGGAAGCCCATCATCTCTGCTACAAACCGGGGATTGAGTAGGCCAGCAGCGCCAGTATCCGCTCTTACATAGTCGGGCAAACTGTTTGATTTGTTTCTCCCTACTTTCTGTAGTGTTTCCGGTTTTCTTGCGCCTTTCCAATCCCGAGTTGTCGGTGTAGGAAGCAAGTTGAGAGCCGCCAGGTCTGCCAGGTTGATGGTGTATGTCTTTCCATTGCGAAGAATGCGCTGTTTCCTGTTTTCCGTCAGTTGCAGGTTCTTGTGAGCATCCGGTTCGCGCAATGGCGTGGGCAATAAACCATGCCCGGTATCTTCGGTGGGGAGCGTTGACACCGCAAGCTGGAAGTACAAACGTTTGTACTTCGTAACCTTCTCTTTCCAGATCAGAATGCACCTGCTCGAATACCACCCCTTCATTCCAACTAACAATGCCGTAAACATTTTCGCCCACAACCCATTCGGGTTTGATCTCTCGAATGATACGAAGCATTTGAGGCCAGAGGTGTCGGCTGTCCGCAGTACCTTTCCGTTTCCCCGCTGTACTGAACGGCTGGCAGGGAAAGCCGCCGGTGAGGATGTCAATTTTTCCTTTGAATGATGTCGCATCGAATTTTTGTATGTCGTGAAAGTGATATGCTTTCGGCCAATAATAGTTAAGGATACGATTGCAGAACGGGTCAATTTCGCAATGAAATATATTATTCCACCCCATCATTTCGGCTGCCAAATCAAAACCGCCCCCGCCTGAAAATAAGCTCCCATGATTTAGGCTCATGGGTGTAGTCTATTCTTTCAGAAATACTTTTTAAGGAGGATATTGTTACGGTTTGTGATAAATAAAATTACATGAACTAAGCAAGACGCTGTTTAGTTAACATGCTATTTTTAACAAGTCTTGTGAGACCTGTTCGCTATTATATTTATCTAAGTCGGCCTTTATGTGTTTCCAGTCGAGAGTTCTAAACGTATCCAGTGCGCCCCGCCCCGTAGAGTGAATTGCAATATCATAGATGGTATTGAATGGAGATCGCAAGGTAAATTCAAGGTTTTTTCCGTTTACGGTCGAGTTCTGAAGTAGCAAATTTAGCAATGATCTTTTTTCAAGAGGTTCAGAACTTTTAAACAAAGCAAGAGCATTTTTAGCCAGCCGGAGTACGTTGGTTGCGGTGATATGGTAGCTTTCGTCTGCGCTGGTGTGGTTCTCAATCTGTTGGTTAATGTCCCGCTGGCGGGTTTTAAATTCCTTTAATTTCACTTCGTAAACTTCCGTGGTAACAGTACCTTCCAAAAGCAAGTCAGTAAGCCTGTTTTGTTTAACTTGGATTGCATCGTATTCACCACGAAGTGTTTTAATGGCTTCTACATTGAATGTAATTTCATGCTCATTCGACGTAGCCATAATATCAATGATCTCGTTTATAGTTTCCTGCGGAATGCCCTCATAAGCCTCTAAAACCTTGTATATCGGTTTTAATAGGGCTTCTTCTCGTACAAATATTTTTTTACTACAAATAGCCTTACGTGCGGTTGTGCAGCTATAATAGATATACTTGCCTTTCTTTATCTCCGGGCTCATGGCACAGCCACATTTGGCACAGCGAAGCAGACCGCGAAAGATGAATGTCTTTGCGGCATACTGAAATTGGTTTTTATTCCATCCCTTCATTCTTTTTTGACACAGATCAAAAAGCTCTTTTGAAATGAGCGGCATATATCGGTGTGGGAATATCTGCCCTGCGGTAAGCATTTCTCCGTAATAGAAAGGGTTATTGAGAATGTTGTACACCATGCCCGGCACGAGCGGCTTACCTAAACTGCCACGCAGTCCTTCTTTGGATATTTGAACGCTCAATAGCTGAATGGAGTATGAGCCGGTGGAATACAACTCAAACAATCTTTGAATAAGGTGCGACTTTTCAGGGTCGGGTATAATATCCCGGTTCTTTTCGTCCCCGATGTTTTTGTAACCAATTGGTGCCTTACCTACCCAAATACCATTTCTTCGCATTTGCTCAAACTTTCGCTTTACGTTGTCGCTCAATTGCAGTATATAGCTACGTGCAAACATAACCGCCATATCCCAGCGGAGCAGGTCTGCACTATTTGAGTTCTTATGTATGACAAGATTCTCACGGTAAAAATGAATTTCCAGTTTCCCGGCTTTGCGCAAATCATCCAGTAATACGGATTCTTTAAAGCTGCGCTGCAAGCGGTCAACGGTATCCACTACCAAAGCAATACATTCTTTTGATTGCTTTATTTCCTTAATAACTTCTTGAAATTTTGTTCTATCCCCTCGGGTTGAGGATTCCTCAATCTCATGTGTTTTCCAAATGGTGAGGTCTTTGTATTTAATGTAATCGGAAATACGCACGACCTGCGCCTCATTGGAATCTTGCTTTTTATCAGATACCCGCGCCAGTCGTATCGCTTTCATTGTCGTTATTTTGTTTAGGCTTATAATAGTCGGGATTTATACGCTTATCCACTTTGAGGAGTATGGAGAAGAACCCTAACAGCCGTTGCCGTTCTTCAAAAGTGAACTTTGATTTTTTACCATTATCGGCTGTGCTGCCGGAGGAATCTACAATAGTGCTGGAATTTTGCGGAATAGGATTGCTTTCAATATTTTTCTCATTCTCATGCATTAGGTACTTCGGCAATAGCCTTATACCAGCATTTTGAACGATTGTTCACAAAAAAATAAGAGGGTTGTCTTTACGGCAAATAGTATCTACTTTCCTTTTTTCAAGAGCATTATTGTTTCTTCTACAGATATACCAAGCACCTTAGAAAGAGAAATGAGGTGTTTCATAGAAGGGGATGTTTTGCCAGAAAACCATGCGTACACGGATTGATGCTTTATGCCCAATTTTTTTGCAATCTCGTATTTATTTATACTGGCCTTCATAAGTGCCAGTATCATACCACACTTAACAGCTTACGAAAAAGTAGAAGTTGGTGTCGAAATAATCAATCTGACCATCTGTATCCATATACCTGTAGCTGTTTCCAATAGATTCTATTTCCTTTAGGATTACAGTTGCTTCTTTGGTATATCTCATGTCAGGCAAACCCATGTTGTTGCACCATGCCCGGAACGATACCGACTTATCACTTTGTGCATATGTTTTGTATTGTTCCGTCAAAGGGTCAAATCCAAAATCAAGCACTTTAAGATCAATAGCCGAAGTGCAGGTGCCGTAGCGAGTGCGAATTGAAACCTTAACTTTTGGATATTGACTACCAACCTCTTTCTTTATTTTCTTAGCAATCTCTACGGTCGAGAGAGCTTTTGTTTGCTGGTATGCCTCACCTTCCCAGCCATACCCTGTGTAATCGTGTGTTGGTTGTATCTTCATATTCTACTTCATTAGACTATACGCCGGCATCTTCGCCCTTGATAATTATGTTCAGAGTATAGCAGTTATTAACTGCATATGCAAGTAGTAACTGCATATAGACAACAAATAACATGCAGTGTCAAATCTGCTGGTTTTAGATGGCGTTTACCATAAAGGATAGTTCCTTCCTTCTAATATATGGCAAGTGATAAAAGAGTGTTCACAGTACGGTTTGATACGTAATAGAATATCTATTGAGTAGGGGTCGGCCTCAAAGTGAAAATAACAGGCTTTTTTTCACCGTCTCGCAAAGACAATTCCTGATGGTCGGGCAGATACGTATTTTGAGGAATGGCATCAATCGTGATTACTTCTCCGGCTCTGTGTTCTGGAAATTCAGTGAATACCGCTTTACCGTTTTGATCCGTTGATTTATTCACAACATCATTTGCAATTAGTGTGTCGTTTTTCATTCCGTACCCGATTTTTAGCACAACAGGAATATTAGCAAGGTAACTTCCATAAGTATCCTTAACAATTACGGTAATTTGCCTATCCTTCTTATCCTCATCTTTATCGTCGTTATCATCATCATCGCCATCCTCATCTTCTTTATGGGTACTGGTATCTATCTTAGTGTAAGTCTCCGGCTGAACTTCCGGCGTTTTCGGATCATTAAATGGAGCCGGGGCAAAGGCAATTAACAACCAAAGAACAACAGCAACAGCGATATTGATAAACCGCGCAAGGTCGTTTAGAACGTTAGATATGAGATAAAAGATAACCTTAATGCTAAAAAGACAGGCTGAAATCGGTATGGCTGATTGAAAACTGAACTCGGCTGTACTACTCATATCTGACACCCACATGCCTGTAAAAAGGACACATGCGGCCATAGCGCCAAAGCCGATCTTGAACGATTCAGGTGCATATTTGTTAAAAATCGTTTCGGTCGGTTTGAGCAAATCAAGGTTTTCCAGTAATGCGACAATGGCTATAAGGAGGCAGCCAAAGGCCGATGCAACAGTCCTATCGGTAAACACGAGGGAATACACAATAAAAAGCCCTATGCCTACCCGAACGACCTGCCTTACAGTTTTATTCTGTTCTTCTTGGCTTGGTCGATTCCTGCCCCCATCGTTAAAGCCACTTTCTGTACCTGATTGAATGAATGACATGATATTTAGAAATTAAATGTTGGCCAAATACCATATCAAATGTACTAATTTCAAATTACTATAAATGCTATTTTCATCTCCCTATATTCCACACCCCAAAAACACTTACTGTGTAAGTAAAATAAAAATCATTTGTTTAACTTCACATTGAAAATTTAATACACATGGAACAGAAAAAGCGGATCGGCATTTGGATACGGGTATCTACCGAATTTCAGGTTAAGGACGAAAGCCCGGAACACCACGAGCAACGGGCGCGGTATTATGCCGAGGCCAAAGGTTGGGAGATCGTAGAGGTATATCGCCTTGATGCCATTTCCGGCAAAACCGTCATGGAGCAGCCGGAAACAAAAAGAATGCTCCGGGATATTCACAATGGACATATCAATGCCCTCGTGTTCTCAAAGCTGGCCCGGTTAGCCAGAAATACAAAGGAACTGTTAGAGTTCTCCGAGATGTTTCGGAAAGCAGGAGCAGACATGATCTCCCTTGCGGAGAACATAGACACCAGCAGCCCGTCAGGGCGGCTATTCTTCACCATTATCGCTGCAATGGCCGAATGGGAACGGGCAGAGATCGCGGAGCGTGTGGCCGCATCGGTGCCTATACGGGCGAAAATGGGCAAACCGCTTGGCGGAGTTGCCCCATATGGCTACGAGTGGAAAAACAAAGAACTGGTCATTAAGCCAAGCGAAGCCGCCGTGCGCAAACTTATGTTCCAGCTATTTGCCGAATGCAAAAAGAAGAAGGTCGTAGCCCGGAAACTCAACGAAATGGGCTACCGTACCCGGAACAATGTCCTCTTTAGCGATTCGACCGTAGATTGGCTGTTGCGCGACAGTACGGCAAAAGGTATCCGGGTAGCTAACTACAGCAAAAGTCCGGGGCGTGGTAAAACGTCCATCATAAAGCCGGAGAGCGAATGGGTGTACCTTACCTGCCCGGCCATTGTATCGGAGGAATTGTGGGAGGCGTGCAACGCATTTTTACGTGAGCAAGGAGAAAAACTGAAACGCCAGACCAAAACCGTAACCCAACTTTTTTCCGGTTTGCTGTATTGCGGCTGTGGCGGAAAGATGTACCACCACCCGGACGGCGGAAAGTACAAGTGCGTCAAATGTAGAAAAACAAAAATTGACACCTCGGACATGGAGGACATATATTTTTCCCAATTGAAAATATATCTTTTGACCGATTCGCATTTTGACAATTTTCTTTCAAAAACAAAACACGAAATTTCGGAAAAGGAAACGATCCTTGCCGGGTTTCAGAACGAGAAAAAACGGATTCAGGCGGAAATGGATATGAAAATGGAATTGTATATGGCGGGGCAAATTCCAAAAGATAGGTTCGGGAGCTACTACACCCCTCTTGACCTGCAACTGCGGCAGATAGAGAACAGCATACCGAAAATTGAATCAGAAATTGACCTTTTGAAAATCGAGCACCTCAACGGGGACAGTGTTAAACAGGAGGCGCAAACAATGTATGAGAGATGGAGTACGCTCGACAAAGCCGCTAAACGCAGCTTTGTCGAGCGTAACACCAGCAAGATAACCCTTGCTGGTGATGAGGTGGTGATCGGATTCCGATACCACCCGTCCTATTTCCAAAATGCCGAAAATGAGCAAAGCATCCACAATGATCCTCGGTTGTTCAGTTAACAACTCTTTCGCCCAGGCAACAGCAACAGCATCTGCCTCAGCAACGATCATCACACCGATCACTATTGCTTTAGTTACCAACATGAACTTCGGTAACATCGCAGTTTCTCCTTCCTCAGGCGGTACAGTAGTTCTTGCCCCAGCCAGCACACGTTCTGCAACCGGTGGCGTTACCCTTCCAGCAACTCAGGGTACTGTAGCAGCAGCTAACTTTACCGTATCTGGTACAGCAGCATATACTTACGCTATCACTTTACCTTCTACAGCTACATTGTCTGATGGTTCTTCTCACACTATGAGCATGGGCACTTTCACCAGCACACCATCAGCTACCGGTACATTGAGCGCAGGCGGCACACAGACACTTACCGTAGGCGCTACACTTACAGTATCTGCTGCACAGGCTCCAAACGCTTACACCAATTCTACGGCAGTTCCAATAACTGTTAACTACAACTAATCAATATCATTATCACCATATTCAAGCTCATTAAACTCGTTTGTTGAGTTAAACAAAGCCTTCCTGCATTCCTGCGGGAGGGCTCTTGAGTTTTTAGGGAAATAGCTTTTATCAACGTCACTAAAATAAATTACTTTCGCGGTACTATATGCATATAACCATAGTATTACCTGCATACAATGAGGAAGAATCATTGCCGCCATTACTACAGAAAATAAATGACGCCTATAACCATTACAAGTGGGATGCAAGCGTGCTGGTAGTAAATGATGGGAGTGTGGATAATACGCTTGCCGTTGCGCGGAACTTCAAAGCGGATATACAGATTGAAGTATTGGACATCCAGCCAAACAGCGGACTGGCTTATGCAATAGATTCCGGGATGCGCAAAGCAATACACGGACTGAAAGACACCGATATAGTAATAACACTTGACGCAGACGATAGCCAGAACCCATTCCTGATACAACGAATGGCCCAACAGGTGGCAGAGGGGAGCGACCTTGTAATAGCATCGCGCTACCAGCCCGGCGCACGGATAAAGGGATTAAAGCGATCAAGGACTTTTTTTAGCTGGGCCGCCGGTTTCTTATTCCGTGTCTTAGTGGGCTTCGAAGGTATCCGTGATTATACCTGTGGCTTCCGGGCATACCGGGTGGATATGCTCAGAAAGACGATCTCGGTGTATGGGGATAAATTCATAACGCAAAAGGGCTTTGGCTGCATGGTAGAGATATTGCTGAAGGTGGCCGGGCAGAGTGCCACTCTTAATGAAATACCCATGATACTGCGCTACGACCTGAAACAGGGAGAGTCAAAGATGAATGTGCAAAAAACAATGAAGCAAACTTTGAGGCTGCTGCTTGATTACAAAAGAGGTAAATTAAATCCGTAGCAATGCCCGATATTGCGAATATAGCATCAGCTAAAAAAGCGAATATTTTTTGCCTCCTGGTGGCTATCGTCATTACGCTGGTTTTACCACTGAGAAAAGAAATATGGTACGATGAAACGGTTTCCATTCTTTGCAGTAAGGGCATAAGCCACGAGACGCCTGCACAATTTGCAAATGCTACTGCGATCAACTCTGCCACCCTCAACGATCTGAATACGCCAAAGAATGTGTTTAATGCAACAGTAGTTGACAACGGTAACGGCTTTTTATACAACATCGGGCTGCACTGGTTCACAGGCTTGTTCGGCAATACACTTACCATCTATACATTGTTTACCCAGGCATGTGGCATAGTGGCCTTGATAGCGTTCTTCGCACTATGCACCTTGCTGTTCGGGAACAGCATTTTTACCGCCTTAGCAATACTGTTATTTGCTGCCGATAATGTGTTTATGGGCATGGCCCACGAAATACGCGGCTACACAATGGGCGTAGCGTTTGTGATACTGGCCGCTATTTATTTTTACAAATTTACCTATCAAAACCCCAGGCCTTTCCACCTCTTTCTTACCGGTATGTTTTCGGTTGCGGCTATATTGTCTCACTTTCTAAGCGTTTACGTAATACTCGTTTTCCTGGCGGCAATTCTTTATGCCCAAAGAGGAAGATTACTCTCATGGAGAAATATTGGAGCGCTGATCTTGCCTATATGCATATTGGGGGCGTTCTTTTATTTTGCATACTCAGGGTTGCAAACTATGGGCATGCAAAACCACGAGATACAGGCAAAGAATATGAATGCGGGGTTCAACTTACCGGAAGTATTCTTTCGCAGCCTGAAGTTTACCGACCTCAATTTCAAGGCCATGTTCCCGGCATTCGTTGACAATAAGGTGGTTTACGTCATTTCCTTTCTGTTCGTCATTGCATTGTACCTTTTTGCTGTAAAAGCAACAGCCGATAAGGTGAAGAAAAGAAACCTGCAATTACTGTTGCTGCTGGGGGGAAGCGGTACGCTGTTCCTTGCTTTTTTAAGTATTAAGTCGGGACATTATACCGCTCTTTACTTTAGGTACTACTCTTTTTGCATCCCCTTTAGCTGCCTGTTTATGGCATACACTATGTATGTTGTATGCAATAGCCCCAGCATTAACCAGTTTATTAAGGCGGCTATCCCTGCATTTATAATTGTACCCACTTTGTTGTTTTTTGTTTTAGCCAACAGGGTACGACCAGATGTGCAATACAATCACCACCAGGTTGCAACGGAAATATTGCGCGATAATGTAACCCGGATGGGAGTGCCCCGCTGGCGCGATGCATTTTTAGTGCAGGCATTTCTGCCCGGGAGGTATAAAATAGATTATGAGCTTAACCCAAATGACCCGAACTTTACGCTGTATAAAACGAACACGGTAGAAAAGATACCGGTAATAAAAGGCGACCTGTGATGAAAAAAGTGATCGTATTTTTTGGTACACGCCCCGAGGCTATAAAACTGGCCCCGGTTATAGACGCACTCATTGCCGATAAAAATTTCAACACACTTGTGTGTTCTACCGGGCAGCACAAAGAGATGCTGCAACAGGTAGTTGATTTCTTCAGAATACCGGTACATTTTATGCTGGACGTGATGGAGGAAAACCAGCAACTATCGGGCCTCACCGCCAAGCTACTGGTTAAAATAAGCGAGTTGCTGTTAGAACAGCGCCCGGATGTAGTGGTGGTGCAAGGAGATACCACCACCACCTTTGCTGCATCGCTGGCTGCTTACTATTGCAAAATTAAAGTGGTGCATGTAGAAGCCGGACTGCGCACCTATAATAAGTTCTCCCCCTTCCCGGAGGAACTGAACAGGACCATGACCACCCGCATTGCCGACTTTCATTATCCGCCAACCGAACATGCGCGGCAAAACCTTTTGAGGGAAGGGGTGCCCGCAGAAAATATGCTGGTGACGGGCAACACGGTTATCGATGCACTCTTCCTGGGACTAAAGAAAATAGCCCGTGCAATACCGCAAGGCATAGCAGAGCATAAGCTACAGGATATAAAGAACTTCATCCTCGTCACTATGCACAGGCGGGAGAATCACGGCGAGGGTGTCCGCAATATTTGCCTCGCAATAAAAAGGATAGTGGACGAAACTGGGGTGCCGGTGATATTCCCGGTACACCTGAACCCCAATGTAAAAGACATGGTGCATGAATTGCTGGGTGGTCAGCCATTGATTCATCTCGTGCCACCGTTCGCATACCCTGAGTTTTTATGGCTGCTAAACAATGCATTTCTCATACTCACAGACAGCGGCGGCGTGCAGGAAGAAGCGCCCTCGCTGGGCAAGCCCGTATTACTGCTACGCGACACCTCTGAGCGCCCGGAAGCGATTGACGCCGGCACGGTGCTGAAAGTGGGTAGCGACCCCGAGCTCATTTATACCGAAGCTATAACACTGCTTACTAACCACGAAGCCTACGAAGCCATGGCCATGAAATCTAACCCTTATGGCGATGGGCAGGCAGCAGGGAGGATAGTAAAGTCAATGACCTCTCCCCGGCCCTCTCCAAGGAGAGGGTGAGGTCGAATGAGCTAAGCAGCCATGCTTAACGCACGTCATTTTAGAACTTGCCGCTGTCTGAGCAAACTCAATTCCCTTAATTTTACGGTACAAAAACTATAACTATGCTTACTACTGGCAATACCATACTTATTACAGGCGCTACATCAGGACTGGGCCGGGCTTTTGCATTGCAATTCCTGGCGGAGGGCAATACTGTTATCATCTGCGGGCGGCGGTCTGAGCGGCTGGCAGCGCTTAAAGCAAAGCACCCCGCGCTTGTCACCAAAGAATGCGATATAGCCAGCACTGAACAAAGAGAGGAGCTTTGCGCGTGGGCGGTACAAAACTACCCCGACCTGAATGTTCTGATAAACAATGCAGGCATTCAGCTTGCCACAGACCTCACAAAACCAGTGGACCTGGCCCCGGTGCGCAACGAGGTGGAAACAAATTTTATAGCCCCGTTACATCTTGCCTCATTATTTGCAGGCCACCTGAAAACAAAAAAGGACGCCGCCATTATCAACATCAGTTCCGGGCTTGCGTTTGTGCCCATCGCCTTTATGCCGGTGTACTGCGCTACAAAGGCTGCTATCCATTCGCTTACACTATCCTTGCGGCACCAACTGCGCAATACATCAATCAAGGTTTTTGAAATAGCTCCTCCATCCGTGGATACCGAACTCGGCTATCACCACCGCGAAGACAAAACCCAATCGCATGGCGGCATACCAATACACGAATTCCTGGCGGAAGCCATGGAAGCCATAAAGGCCGACCTTTACGAAGCGCCTATAGGCCAGGCAAAAGGCTTAAGAGCTAAGGGCGAAGATCTGTTTGGAGTGATGAACCAGCGGGGGTAATAAGTAACTAGTAAAACGTCACCTACTCCACTACCACCTTTGTTTCCGCCGATCCATTTACATTACTCATCCGCACAAGGTATAAGCCCGCCGGTTGAGCCCGGAGATCAATGGATAAAGTGCCGTTGGCTTCTGTGCTATACACCATGCTGCCAAACATATTTACTATCTCCACTTTTGTATCTATTCGTGGAAGATCAATGCTGAACATGCCCCGGCTGGGATTTGGGTATAGAGGTGCTTGTATGCCTTTAGTAACATTGCTCACTGAAGCTGGGTAGCGGGTAATGCGGATGCTGTCTATGACCACAGCGGTCAGTGGTTTGTCGTTGGCGTCAACAGGCACATGGCCTATGGCCTGTACCACCGTAAAATTGCTGGTCACCATTCCAAAAACAGTATAGTGGTTATCTAACGAACTGTTGGTGACGAGATTAATATAAAACTGGCAGCCGTTCGTATTAGGACCGGCATTGGCCATTGCCAAAGCGCCAGGAACGTTTTTCAGCGTAGGGCTAAATTCATCGGGAATGGTGTAGCCCGGGCCACCTGTGCCATTGCCCAACGGATCTCCACCCTGTATCACAAAATTGTCTATTACGCGGTGAAATATAAGGCCATCATAAAATTTCTGGGAAACCCGCGCTATAAAGCTATCCACGGTGCGGGGCGTTAGTGCATCGGTAAGCACTATCTTAAAGTCGCCCATGCTCGTATAATAGGTAACCTCTGTTTGTGCACCGGTTTTGTAAAAACTGAGGATGCACAATGCCAGCAGCGTTATTATTTTCAGGTTTTTCATAACTAATCTTTGGGTTATGGCAATGTACAAAAAATATATTGTGGCCGGTTTTATTTTTTTGATATGCTAACTTCAACGTGCCGCTGCGGCAATTTCTAACTATAAATGAAGCATCCTGGTATTAATTCCCACCTCTGCAAAAAATAAATTTCCCCAAAACCATTCATTTTGAAGAGTTTGGCACGGAATTTTCTATATAATATTTAAAAAGAGAGGTGTGATATGAGTGGCGTAATAATTTTGTTTGCTTTTACCCTATCGTTGGTAATAAACTTTATCGAAAAAATGCTGAAAGAGCAGGATGCTCCTGTCACGGACACGGAGCAACCAAATGAAGAACTTGCCTGGAACAAAGCGGAGTAGCAGGGGCTTTTCAGGAAAATAGTGGCGTTTCACGCAGAGACCGCAAAGAAGACGCATAGTTCATTTTCGCCTGGTTTGAGATTAACGCATCGTGGCGTTCCACAACATTGCCGAATTGCCTCATTGTCGAATTGTCTCATTATTTTACCTTGTAAACTGCAAATCCATAGCACTGTGGCCGGTTGGCAAGCTGGATACCAAGAAACCTACTGTTTTCATTGGTGCGCCAGTCGTGGAGTAGGGTGAATCTATTTTCAAACGATTTAGGGAATGAGTAGTTCACCTGCTGGATGATGATGATGTCGTCTTTCTTCAGATTTTGCCAGTCGAATATTCTAATGCTGTCTAAGTTATCAAACAGCGACCATAGGCTATTCGTTACATATGCATTGTGATAAACTGGGCTTATGCGCCTTATTTCAGCCTGCGCCGAATCATAGTCCTTTTTATCGCTTTTGTACCAGGCAAATAAGATTACCCACCTGATGAAAATAGCGGTTCCGGCAACATAAGTAATAGCTGACAGCAACGTTACAGTTTTCTTCCAAGCACCGTCTGGCAAATTCAGTATGCCGGCGAAAAGATAGCAGGCGAGTGGCAGTATAAACTGGGTTAGATTATAGACGGTAGGGGCGGCGTACAAAACGAATTTCATCAAGCCTGCCAGCATTGCCAGATGTATGACCACCACCAAAACCTGCTTCACAATCTGTACCTGCTTTAGCCTTGCGTAAATATTTTTTACGTAAAAAATGCCGCACAGCAAAAAGACAACAAGGAAGCCGCAATTAAGTGGCGCCAACAACCAGTAGTGCATAAATTCTGTCGCGTTACTGCCAACCCGGGTAAATACATGAGAAACGTGTATTGTTATTCCGCTTAGTGTGTCCGTCAGCCCACCGGGAGATAGCAAGAGAACAACGCAAAACAATAATAAAATAGCCGCTACGCGCAGAAAATTGGCATAGATCGTCTTCCGCACATCGGTAGTGTTCAGCACCTCGTAGGTCAGGAATACCAGGAAACAGAAATAAAAGCACAGTATCTGGCTGGCCAGCGCCAGGGCAAACAGGATGCATAGGCATGAGTTGTAAACGAAAGCATTGAGCGATCCTCTTTTGCTGTACAAAATGAATAAAACAAACGCCAGTAACGAGGTGATATTTTCAGGTCTGCCTACCGTTGGCAGCATGTAGGTTGCTAAGTAAAAAACAGACAGAAGCATAAGTGCGCGTAGCGAGCGGCCGGCTTGTTTCGGCATGAACGATAAAGCTGTTCTTGCATAGAGCAACAAACCGGCAGAGCTGAATAAAGAACACATTAAAAACACTGTTTTAGCTCCCGGCCTTATTTTGCTTATCAGGCCAAGAATAAACGGGTAGAATGGTACGTAATAATTGAACCTGTTGGTGTGGGTAGGGTCCGTAAATTCGGACACATAATACAGGGGGTTAATGAAGCCGCTGCCCTTTGAAAACAAAATGGCCGGGGGGATAAAAACAATGGAATCGGTGCCGGGTATGGGGAACACATTTAGCCCGAACAGGATAAGCACAAAACACGCAATAACGCACAACACTAAAAAAGACATCTTAAATGGTTGCATGAGTTAGTTTTTGTCAACCTCACTTACAATTGGGCTGCCAGTTTTTTAATAACGAAAAACGTAAAGTAAGTAGAGAATAAGGTAATAACTATTTGCAAGTCGCCGCCAAACCCCGACATGGACAGCAGCAACAGATACCCACCAAACAGCGTTCCGCCGAGATTGTATTGCGACTTGTGAAATTCTGTGGCATTCCACATGGCCGCTATCAATGCACCCATAAACAAACTGCCAATGAGTACCCCGGCCCATCCAAAGTCGAGGTATAACTCACCGGGTATGGTCATATTTATCGAATTGTTCACACGCCCGTTCTCGTCTTTATATGCGGCATTTATCTCCAGCGCGAACCACGAACCCAGTGCTATGGTTGGTTTATTGGCCCACAAGAACCGGGGGATAAAAGCCAGCACCAATGGCGCTGACGCCCTGCCCTGGTAAAAGCCGTTCTGTTTTACGAGCTTTATCACGTTGGTAAGCTGGGCAATATTTGCGCTCCGCACAAGCAGCGCCGATGAGTTATCTGTTGCCCGTTCTTTGGCCGGCTCCTCAGTGAATACAGAGATAAAGTTTGACCTGTTTTTTTGTAAAGAAGAAAATACGGAGGCATAAATAAAAATAACAATCAGGAATGGAATAACCCGGAAGCTAAAAAAGTATTTCAGCTTGTCTTTGCCTATGAAGTAGCCTAAGAAAAGGCAAAAGGTGGGTATAATGAGATCGGAACGTAAAAAAGAGTTTAGCAGGGAAACGTAAGTGGTGATTATACACAGCGTAATTGCATAGGTTCTGTATCTCTTATTATTTTCTTTCGACCAGATCCGCGAAAAATAAAGTATGCCCATTGTATTAAGCAATCCGGCTACTTTGAGGAATACGCCGCTTATCCTTAAATGCCCTCCCAGCAAAGCCATGATATTGAAGGAAAGCAACAGGATAAATATTGCCTGGTGATGTTTTTTATTTTTAATTTCAAAGCCTATTGAGGGCAGCGACTTATTTGAAAACCAATGGTAGGCGAAAATAACCACTGTACAGTATATACACCAGATGAGCACAGAACTGCCTATGTAGCGCGGGACAATGTAATTGTAAGTACTCAGGTATGAGGTGCCGATCTTCCCTATAAGGCTGATATTGGCAATATTGGTAAGGATCATACCAATGTAGAAAATGAATATGGCGTCTATACTTTTTTTCTTCCTTATATGAATGATAACCGAAAGCAAGCCTTGTATAATAAGTATATAATACATTGTTTGCGGCGAAACAATATCACTGAAAAGTACATAAATAAGTAAAAAAGCGATCTCCAGCATTTTGTAAAGCTATTTCTTCATATTGTGTGCTATGTAAATTTATGCAACAGAATATTTCAAATCGTAGATGACCCAAAGCTATCGTTGATAAAAATTACCGTGTAAAAATGATGTCTGCAAAGGTAGCCATGAAAAAGTCATTATTTTGTTGCCTGACAAGGATATAAATTATGAAACCGAGCCGGATCATTGGGTTAGACATTATGCGGGCAATAGCCATACTTATGGTTCTGGTATTCCATTCTCTTGTGATCGTGTCCCCGCTATATAAAATTCCGGTTTGGGGCAGTATGATCCACAAAGTGCTGGCACTATCTGAGCCGTTAGGCTTACTGGGGGTCGAATTGTTTTTCGTGCTCAGTGGGTTCCTGATAGGCACCATCCTCATAAAGGTTTTTATCAAGTCGGAAAATTATGGGAAGTCCGATATTTTCAATTTCTATGTAAGGAGATGGTTCAGGACGCTTCCAAACTATTGGTTGATACTTTTAGCCAACCTGTGCATCTACCAGGCATTGCAGATGGATCCCTTTTCGGCTGACAAGCTAAGGTACTTTCTATTCTTGCAAAACCTATGGTCTCCACAACCCGCATTTTTCCGGGAGGCGTGGAGCCTGGCGGTCGAAGAATGGGCATACCTTACCCTGCCGGTTGTGATATTTGCACTCTCCAAAATATTCAAAGCGAGCCCGAAAAAGAAGATAATTTTTCTCACCTTCGTTACCTACGCTTCAACCTTCCTCTTAGCAAGGTGCTCCAATAACCTTTCCATTACCGACCCATTGTATTTCGATTCGGGTGTGAGAAAGGTGGTCTGCTATAGGTTAGATGCCATCAGCTATGGCCTGCTTATGGCTTACCTGTTGTTGTTTTATAAACATAGGATGGCCAAAATAAGAAGACCATTGCTAATGATAAGCATTGTCGGCATTGTTGTGTTGAGTTTTATTCATTTCGTGGGTATTTTCAGCTACCTTCAGCTATACCAGACGTCAATACGTTTCAGGGCGTTTATAAATATATTTTTCCTGTCGCTGGTGCCCTTGTTTTTTTCACTATCCATTCCTTATGCGGCGTTACTGACAACAATAAGTAGCAAAGCCATAAGCAAAGCCGCAACGTTCATAAGTAAAATATCCTACTCAATGTACCTGGTGCATTTTTCCTTGCTTTTGTTGCCGATGCTTCATTTCGGAGCGTTTACCATCCACAACTGCATACCTTATTACCTGCTATATTTGGCTGTGGTTTTCGGCTTGTCGTCGGTGATCTATTATTATTATGAAAAGCCCGTAATGGATCTAAGGAAAAGATTCTCGAAAGACGATCCGGCAATAATCTCGAAAAGCTAAATTGCCTGTGAGAGCGGAGGAAAAAGAGCGGAGAGCGCAAGGGAAAAAGATGTAGGACGCCTACGCAAGGGTCTGGCCTTATGATGCCGGTGCGATGTTGAATTCATTCATCCATGTATGGGCAGATACGCAACGCCAGATAAGAAGGGCATCGTTTATGTCCATAGAGCCATCCCGCAGCATGGCTGTGAAGCGGTCTATGGCGGTTTTATCGAGTATATTGCTCTTCTCTAACTGGGTGGTAACCCAGTTTTTATCTGCTTTAAGCGCATGTACCAGCGGGGTATAAAACCCTATTTTGTCTTTTCGGTTATACACAACGTCAGGCAGGTATTGCTTGCACGATTCGCGCAAAATATACTTCCTCATGCCATTTTTCAGAAATTCTTCAGGCCGTATCCTGGCCACATATTCCGCAACCCTGTGGTCCAGGAACGGCATACGGCCTTCCACACTGTAGGCCATTGCATTACGGTCGTCATAGTGTACCAGGTGGGGAATGTGGACGCCATAAATAGATTCGCGCCATACATTGTAAGTGCTGTTGTATTTGTACAGCGATATAACGCTGTTGTCCACTCCTTCCAGCAGTTCAGCCTTTATGCTATTTCTTCGCTTAATTCTTGATTTGGTCCTGAGGTTGAATTCATGGGTGGGGAAAAAAGACTCCAGCAAGGTGCGCATGGTGAAACCTTTACCTAATTTCATTTCGCCCAGGTTTTTGTAAAACCGGCTTAGTTGCAGCGATTTGAATTGTTTTGACAATATAGCCCTTGCCATATTGTTATACCCAAAAAATAATTCGTCAGCACCCTGCCCGTTCAATATCACTTTTATACCGGCGCTCGCCGCCATATTCATCAGGAAGCCGTGGGCAATAATGGACGGGTCGCCAAAAGGCTCCTCCTGTATATTTATGTACTTAGCAAGATTGTCTTTAATGGACAGTTCGTTGAGGTTTTTGCGGTGTACTATAAAATTGCTTTTGGCATACTTGCTGATAACGGCGTCCACATACTTGGTCTCGTCATACTTGCTGTTCTCAGACTGGGCGGTAAATATGTGCAACCCCTTATCATAGTAGGTTGCCAGGATGCCTGCGATGATAGATGAATCTATGCCGCCCGACAGGGTAATACCGATCGGCACGTCAGACAAGGTCTCAGATAGCACAGCTTCAACAATGCGATCGTGCAATCCCTTTTGCACTTCCTTGTCAAAAGGTACCTTATCTTTTTCAGGAATATCAGGCAGGTCCCAGAATTTTTTTGCGGCTATCTCCCGTTGTCCGTTGGCCAGCCATGCGTAATTGCCATCGGGGAACTGCTGTACATCACTAAAAAAAGTATTGACGCCGAGATGGCCATAGTTACCTAAAGCCAGGTATTCCACAAGCGAGGTATGATCGCATCTCGGCTGTTCGCTTTTGTTCAGCAAGGGCTTAATTTCGCTGGCCAGGAGCCACGAATCAGCCGTCTTTCTCATGTATAGCGGCTTTTGGCCAAAACGGCTGCGGCTAACTAATGCTTTTTGGGCTTCTTTATCCCATATTATCAGCGCCCACATGCCCACCATTTCGGTCAGCATTTTTTCTTTTTGCAGGCGGAAAAGCTCTATGATCGTTTCAGTGTCCGAATGCCCGCGGAATTCATGGCCGGGTAGATGCTTCTTTCGCAGTTCAAGGTGGTTGTATATTTCGCCATTAAAGACGATCACATACCTTCCACAAGATGAGGCCATAGGTTGATGGCCGAGTTGGGACAGTTCAAGAATAGACAGGCGGGTGTGTGATAGGGTAACTTGCTCATCGTTATATATGCCATTGTCATCGGGGCCTCTATGCTGTAGTAGAGCCTCCGCATTTTTGCCAAATTTTAGTCCTTCTGCCTTATTACTGCCTACGTAGCAAGCTATTCCACACATAGATTTATCCGGTAAATTTCTTCTTTTCCATTAAACCTGACCAAAAAATAACAGTCAGAATGAAATTGGTAAAAGTCTGCGTTGGCAAAAATATACCCAAAATTTTATAAATTACTGACTATCAACAGCAAAAAACACATTTTTTATTACTTATATTTTTGTCGTATTCCGATGGGTGTTACCCGTTGCTATTAGATTTCATCGTTTCAGAACTATATGTATGTTCGTTCACAACATGTTCGCTATGTTGTTTAGAAATTGAATAACAGGTTTTAACTGGTGTTCCATACAAAAATAATCTTCAACGAACCTGCTTATTCTCGTTTTATACTCTTTATCGTTAATCGCAGCCAGCGCCTTCTTAATGCCAATACAAATATCACCCGGTCTAGCCGAGGCAGAGAGTGTGGCGATGTCCTTCATCTCGAAGGGCCGCATATACTCGCTGGTAACACCCAAGAGGTAAAGCCCTTTAGACAGGTATTCGCCGGCTTTGTTTGGCGCCATCATTTTCGATTTCACACTGTCCGGATATTCCTTCGCGAGGCATACGCCAATGTGTGCATTAGCCTGCAACGCCTGCATTTGCCTGCGGGTGAGGTACGGGAATAGTTTTATCCTGTCTTTCGCAGCGCATTGGTTTACAAAGGCAGTAATAGTATTGCAATATTCATTGTCTTTGATCCCGGTAATGACCAGCGCACTTTCCTGGTCATTGACCTGGTCAAAAGCCTGTACCAGCTCAAGGGTACACAGGTCCGTATTCACAGCGCCGGTATATAGCAGTATCTTTTTGTTAGAAAATGTGGATGGAACTAATTCTTTAAATATATCGAGAGTATCACCCTCTTGTCTTGCATTCCGGTAAGCGGTATTTAGTATCGTATGCGGCATGAAGGAGAGATGGCACCTGCCAGCCAGCCAGGCCGAGCGCTGTATGGATGGTGTTGCAACAAGATCAGCCTTTCTCACGTTTCTCAATGCCAGGAGGTTCCTGTAATTGGAAAGGGGGGACCTTAAGAAAACCGGCAAAACGAAATCTGCAATTTCCAACGCTATATATATCAGCGGGATGTTGTTTTTTATTTTCAGGCCGCAGTCGAATGAGAAGGGGCAGAAAGAAATGATGGCTATCGGCTGGTTACTAATAGTTAATTGTTTTGCCAGTTCGGTAAACTTATTTCTCAGTTTCATCCGTTCGAATGTACCTGCCGAATGATGATTGCCAACCGTTTCCAGTACAATATTATCGCCTAAGTCGAATTCCGAGGGCACTAATGAATCGAAGGTAAGTATATGTATGTTGTATTGTAAATCTCTCAATACCTGTGCCGCTGCATAAACCGGGGGAAGAAAGTCCGGGTGAACCAGGGTAAGTAATAAGATGTTCTTTTTATTCATTGCGCAGATAGAATCAAAATTACTGCTATTATTCATAATTCCTAAAGCTTTATCTTTGCGCAAACCGAAATCGGAAATTATGGCAGAGGTACTGCAAAAAGTGATAGAAGAGGAGCGCCAGGGAGAAGCATATGCTCCTTTTATTGACGACCCGACCGGGTTTCAGAAGAGATTCTATATAGAAAGTTATGGATGCCAGATGAATTTCAGCGACAGCGAGATAGTGGCATCTATATTGCATGAACAAGGATTTGGTGCAACCCGCAATTTTGAGGAAGCTGACCTTGTATTGCTCAATACCTGCTCTATACGCGAAAAAGCCGAGCAGACTGTGCGCAACCGCCTCCAGGCATTCCGTAAGATAAAAGACAAAAATCCGGGTATGCTCATTGGTGTACTGGGATGCATGGCCGAGCGGCTGAAAGCAAAACTACTGGAAGAAGAAAAATTGGTGGATATAGTTGTGGGGCCTGATGCTTATCGTAGTCTGCCAGGGCTGATAACAGAAGCCGAAGGAGGCCAGAAAACTGTAAATGTATTACTGAGCCGCGACGAAACTTATGCCGATATATCGCCCGTGCGTTTAGATAGCAATGGCGTTACTGCCTTTGTAACTATTATGCGTGGCTGCAACAATATGTGTACGTTTTGCGTAGTGCCGTTTACCCGTGGCAGGGAGCGCAGCCGCGATGCAGCAAGCATAGTACGGGAATGCACCGACCTTTTTGAGCGTGGCTTCAAGGAAGTGACCCTGCTTGGGCAGAACGTGGACAGCTATTATTATACGAATGAAAGTGGCGAAAACATAACATTCGCGCACCTGCTGGCTATGGTGGCCGATATTTCGCCACTGCTGCGCGTGCGTTTCAGCACTTCGCACCCTAAGGATATTACGGACGACGTGTTGCATACTATGGCCGGGAGGCACAACATATGCAAGTACATACACCTGCCGGTGCAAAGTGGCAATACCCGGATACTGCAACTGATGAACCGCACCTATACCCGTGAATGGTACCTGGCGAAGGTGAAACGCATAAGGGAGATAATGCCTGACTGCGGACTGAGCACAGACGTTATTTCAGGCTTCTGCACTGAGACGGAAGAGGACCACCTGGATACATTGTCGGTAATGGAAAACAGCCGTTTTGATATGGCATATATGTTTTCGTATAGCGAGCGACCCGGAACACTTGCCGCCCGCCGCTATACCGATGATATACCCGAGGATGTGAAAAAGCGAAGGCTGGAGGAAATAATAAAGCTGCAGAACAGCCACTCGCGGGAGAGCTACACTAATGATATTGGCAAAGTATTTGAAGTGCTGATAGAAACGAGCAGTAAGAGAAGCGACAGGGACTGGAGCGGCAGGAACTCCCAAAACAAAGTGGTGGTGTTCCCCAAAGGGGACGCCGACCTTAAAAAGGGAGACTATGTACACGTGAAGATAAACACAGCAACATCGGCAACACTGATAGGAGAGATGATATAATATGGTTCCGCTGATACAAAATAATATGGAGGCTATACGCGATGCTTGCAAAAAGTATCATGTAAAATCTTTTTACCTGGTAGGTAGCGCTGCCAAGGCGCAAAACTTTACCGATGAAAGCGATGTGGATTTTTTATACAGGTTTAGGAAGGATGGCGATGATGAGTTAGCGTATGCAGATAACTACTTTGACCTGTTGTTTTATTTACAAGACCTTTTACACAGGAAAGTGGACCTTGTATCAGAAGAAAAAATGTGGAACCCGTATTTTATTAAAAGTATTAACGAGAGCAAACAGCTAATTTATGAGTCTTGAGGTTTATAAATACTTAGCCGATATGCTCAAATCTATTGATACTATTGAAGCTCATCTTCAGGATGTTTCAACATTATCTGAATACAAAAACAGCATGGTCATAATTGATGCCGTAGAAAGAAGGTTATCAATAATTGGGGAGGCTTTATGGAAAGCAAGTAAAATAGATCCTGAGCTTGTTATTTCCGATAAAAAGCGAATCATTTCTTTAAGGCATATCATTGTTCATGATTATGATTTGATAAATGATGCCGCTATCTGGCTGATATGTAAGAACCGCCTGCCAATTTTAAAAACGGAAGTAGAAGCACTTTTACCTTCCGCGACTAACGACTAATTACTAACGACTAACTACTTAAATGGACATCCAAAGTATAAAAAACAGGTTTGGAATAATAGGCAACTCGCCCGCGCTGAACCATGCTTTAAATACAGCAGTGCAGGTAGCCAATACCGACCTTTCCGTGCTGATAGTGGGAGAAAGCGGGGTGGGCAAAGAGGTTTTCTCCATGATCATCCACGCCCTGTCGCCACGCAAGCACAACCCCTTTATAGCTGTGAACTGCGGCGCCATACCGGAGGGTACTATTGATAGTGAATTGTTTGGGCATGAAAAGGGCTCTTTTACCGGGGCGGTGGATAGCCGTAAAGGTTATTTTGAGACAGTAAACGGCGGTACCATATTCCTTGATGAGATAGGCGAAATGCCGCTTGGCACGCAGGCACGCCTGCTACGTGTGCTGGAGACGGGCGAATTTATTCGTGTTGGCTCGTCGAAGGTTCAAAAAACTGACGTGCGAGTAATTGCCGCAACCAACCGCGACCTGCTGGAATATACCCAGCAAGGCGACTTCAGGCAGGACCTGTACTACCGCCTGAGTACCGTGCCTATACGTGTACCAGCACTACGCGACCGGAAGGAAGATGTGCCGTTATTGTTCAGGAAATTTGCTGCGGATTTTGCCGAGCGTTATAAAACCCAATCAGTGCAGCTTGACCCTGCGGCCCAGCAAATGCTTATAAATTATTACTGGCAGGGAAATGTGCGGGAGCTTAAAAACATAGCCGAGCAAATATCCGTACTCTCTACAGACAAAATGATAACCGCCGAAACGTTGCAGCGTTTTCTGCCTGCACGCAATACTTCGCGCAGCCTTGCACTGATAACGGCCGCTACAGGGCTTTCTGCACCCGGCCCTACCTCCGACTTCAATACGGAGCGTGATATTCTGTACAAGCTCTTCTTTGACCTGAAGAAGGATATGAACGACCTGAAACAAATGATCTTTGATGTAGCACACCACCAGGGCTATACTCCCGTGGACCCATCGTCGAATGCACTTGTGCCGGTGTATAATGATGGTGAGCTGCATAGCAATAATGGCTACAGCCCAAACACCCCGATACTGCTGGAGACCAATGACCACCATGAAGATGTGGAAGAGACCCTGTTTCTTGCAGACCGCGAAAAAGAGATCATTACCAAGGCGCTCAAAAAACACAAGAGCCGCCGCAGGGATGCCGCCACAGAGCTGGGTATATCAGAACGTACGCTTTACAGGAAGATAAAGGAGTATGATATTAAGGAGTGACGGACCTTACAATTATCTTCTGCCGAAACAAGGGAATACCATCCTGCGACCTGACCACACACAGGTAGGCACCGGGAGTATTTATGGTTAAGGTTTGCTGGCAATGGCTACTTCCGCCGGATGCAAGAATTGTGTTTTGCTGCACTAGTCTCCCTTGCATATCGAATATATCGACCATAAAGCCCCTTGTATTGCGGCCGGGCAATACAGCAGGAACCTAAAAAGAGGAATAGAAATAGTTTTTCAAAAACTATAAAGGATGATGAATGACCGCGAAATTAGATAAATTTGTTTGGAATGTAAAACGTTTATACCGACATGAACAAGAACGAAGCAATAAGAAGCGCCAAATCTTTTGATGAGTTATTGGATATTGAGTATGGCAAAATTGGAAGCAAAAAACGTGATGAGTTTGAAACAAAAGCCCAATATTTCGTGATCAGTGAAATACTTAAAGATGCAAGACATAAAGCTAACCTGACCCAGGAAGAACTGCACTAAAAGCAGGCACTAAAAAAAGCGATATTTCTCAGATGGAAAATGGCAAATGTGACATTCAGCTTTCTACATTATACCGGATATTTGAAGATGGCCTCGGAAAACGGGTTAGCTTACTTATTGCATAATTACTCCTTCACAAACTTCCTCACCTCGGTTCCATTTATCTTCACGAAATAAACGCCTGCAGGCAACCCGGCTACATTTACTTCCACCTTGTCTGTGTTATAATTGTGGCTGTATATGGTTTGTCCGATGACATTGGAAATCGCCACGGTGTTTATTGCCGCAGAGCAGCTTATGGCCAGCGTTGTATTTGCCGGGTTTGGATAAAGGATAAGATGCTCGTTCTTTGCAAGCTCATTAACTGTTAAAAAACGGTCGGGGTGGCTACCGCAATATGTGCCGTCTTTTATGGAAAATAATGTGGACATACTGATGAAAGTTGAGCATCCTATTACAGTCGGGTCGGTAGGATCAATTGTATAGTTTTTATAAGCAAAATCCAGGAACCCGCCTTTATAGGTTCGGGATTGGGGACACCCTTCAAATACTACTGGTTTAATTACGGAATAATATGGGCTTCTAAAGCATTTCTGTGTGTCATTTGGCAGATAAAAATAGGCGGAATCCGAGGTGCCAATTTCTTCGGGTAATTCTACAAGATTGATGACAAAAGATGTATCTGCGGTAAATGTTACAGTATTGGAATTGAAATAAGTTACAACGGTAGCATAATGAGAGGGTGGGGGATCATAATAATAGTGGGTATCATAATACCATTCATAAACATTGTACTCAACATGATAGGGGTCAATTATTGTTTTACCAATGATGCTGTCATATGCATACCTATTGTCAATAGGATCATAGCTGCCATTTTCATTCGCATATACTTGTCTGTAAAATGCATCACCAACACTGAAGTTATAAATTTCCAATTGAGTGGGATTATACGGTACAATTGAGAAAACAGAACTAAAAGCATAAACCCCCGAAAAACTACCAATTGAGGCAGCCGAGCCGAGATAGCCAGAACCAGCAATATAGCTTACATACCAATCTATCCACATAATTGAATCCGGAGCATGGTAAGGAAAGTCGTAGAGGTCAAAGGTCTTTACGAAGCCATTATTTTTACTGAGTATCATCTCGAAATAGTTTATCGGATCGGTGCTGTCTATTGTTAAACCTGAATATGCAGTAATGCTTATATCCTTTACAGAATCCAATACCCCAAGCACACTCATGGTATCTGTTGCCGTTACTTTGGCAATGTAATACTTCGATGAAGTATCATTATATAACACCCAAGAATCTCCAGGATTTGCCTGCGTTTTAATAACTACGGTATCCTTCCAGACAGTATTGAACAGGAAGGTGCCATCTGGCTGCTGGATTACTCTACTTCCTAACCAACTGCCATTTGTCGAATCCATAGCAGCAGAAATTGGGTACCTGAATGTATGATAAGGGTAGTAAACTGTATCGCTCCCAATGGTACGTGTGGAATCAATACGAATGCCCCTCAAATAACCATTGCCATTAGTAAAATAATGCTTCACGCCGCTTTGCAGGCATTGATAGTTTTGTGCACGGCACAGGTAGGTGCTAAATAGGATAACAAGAAGAAAAACCTTTTTCATAAGGAACTCTTATATACTAAAGGTAGGCATTTATTTAACTCAGATAGAATACTACTTCCTGTTTATAGTTATTGTAGCTTTTTCACCGGCATTATTGAATGCCTTGATCTTGTATTTCTTATACTTGTCGAAGAGGATGATGTCGGCGGTATTGGGAGGGCTGGTGCCCTCATAACCGGCAACAATGGTTATAGTATTCACACCTTTTCTCATTACTAATTTTAGCTGCTTTTTTTGTTTGGTGAGGGTGTAGTCGGTGAGCAGGTTCCTGCCATTAAAATTTATGGTCACTTCATCGCCATCTACAAGTTCGCCATCAAAAACTTCCAGTGTGCAGGTGTCCGTGATCCACTCCAGTCGCCTGGTAACACCATGTGTAATTTCAAATTCAGCTGTTGGTTCGGTAATAACAATGGTATCCTTGTATGCCTTGATCGCCTGTAACTCCTGCTGTTTAATAACATCTAATTTGAACAGGTCGTTGATAGCCTGGCACTGGTCAAACTCAAGCGAGCCTTCCCCGCACGAATTATGATCTGTATCCATTCCGAAAAAATTACCTGACAGCACATGCTTAGCCTTCTCTTTGTAGTTGAGCGTGGCGTCTAAAAGGCACATCGTAAAATTATCGGGTAGTTTATTGATCAGCTTTTTTTCCGAAATGGTTATCAGTTGTCTCGGCACGTCCACTTGACCCTCGATAGCTATTTTGGGTCTTACGCCATTGGTGAGCTTTGTTAGGGAATAGCCTTCAATTGAATTGCCGGAAAGATGAAATACCAGTTGGTACGGAAATGTTTCGCCATTCTTTACATGCATCAGGCCATTGAGCGTATAACTCTGCGCTTGCCCGTGTGAAGACAAAGGTATTATGAATGTAAAAAATATAAGAAAGTACTTCATCACACCCATTTGCCCAAGCTTAGAAGTACGAAAATAGGAAATAATTCAATAGATAGGATTTTTTACAAAAGTAATTAAAATTTAACAGATTATGCATATTTTTTTAAAAATATTTCTAAATGTTGCTTTTTTGTTTGTATCTGATGTTTTTTTTTCTCTATCTTACATATCGTAATTTCACTGAAACTCTCCTATGCTCACCAAGAAACTCCCACTCTACAGCCTTCTCTTTTTGTTTTTATCTGGCGCAACTGGCACTTTCATCTATGTAAACAAACATCGCGCACCTGCGCCTGTCATACCCGCGAATGTTGCAGGTAGTGCGGCGGTAGCGAGCAAGCCCGATAATTGTTTCAACTTAGTCCGGCAGAAAGGCTTCGATCTTATCAGCCCATTATTAACAGTAAACCCAACGGCTGAGTCTGATGATCTTGCTCCGCTCAAAGCCAAGGTGATGAACCTTATAGAAGACGATAAGCGTGTAGGGCTGCTTAACTCGGCATCTGTGTACCTGAGTAGTTTTTCGTTGGGCGAATGGATATACATAAACCCTGAAGAATCTTACCACCCGGGTTCACTGATAAAAGTACCCATGCTGGTTACTTACCTGAAACAGGCGGAAAACGACCCAGAGGTGCTGAATAAAAAATTATTTTTCGATAACACTGAAAAGGTACCCCAGCAGATATTCAATAGTAAGACCATTGAGCCGGGCCATAGTTATACCGTGAAGGAACTGCTGCACTACATGATCGCTTACTCCGACAATAACGCCACCAACCTGCTGAATAAAAATGCGGACGTGAATCTGTTCAAGAAAGTTTATACCGACCTGAACATGCCGGAACCTGATATACACGACTCGAGATACGAGATCACCGCAAGGCGATTCTCAGATTTTATTGTTGTGTTGTACAATGCCACCTACTTATCGCGTAAATCATCAGAACTGGCCCTGGAGCTATTGACAGAATGTGATTTTAAAGAAGGTATGGTAAAAGACCTACCAACTACAGTAAAAGTGGCGCACAAATTTGGTGAGTGGGGTGATTATCGTATGAATATACATGAGGTGCACGAATCGGGCATTGTATATATGAACAACAAACCCTACCTGCTAACAATAATGACCAAAGGAAATTCTGCAAAGGAGCTAAGCGCTGAAATATGCAAAATATCCAAGTTGGTTTATGAGCATGTTGCTTCGTTTTGATCTTGATATTTTCGTTACTTCAGCAGGTACATAAGCCGCACCACCCATAGATTGTTATACTGGTCGGCACGGGCATAAGCTACAGGCGGTATATCTGTGCGTATGGCTACAATTGAATACTGGAAACGTACGTTCAGAAACAGCCCCTTCCAAAGATGCAGTTCTGCCCCCGCAAGAAAGTTGAAATCGTTTTTCTTAAACGGGTAATTTACACTTAGGTCAGTATTTATCTTTGAGCTAAACGAATCTGCTACAATGGGTTCTGAGATATTTACCAGCCTGCCATAAGAAACGCCGACACCTGCATGGCTCCTCCGCTTATCAAAGTAGTTTATCATTACCGGTATCTCCGCATAGTTGGCATTAATGCCATACTTTATTACTGTTACAGACCCTATGCCCGGTGAGTTCTGGATACCATCGCTTTTGCTGCCTTTTTGCGAATATAGGATTTCGAGGCTCAACGCCACATGTTTTGCCAGTTGGGCATAAACTATACCACCCACATTAGCCCCTACCTTGTGATAACCGGCATAGTAATCCCCGTCCACCTGCGAAAAATTAGCGCCCACTACTACACCACCATAAAACACACGTGGTTTTTCGAGATATAAGCCATGGGGTTCGTCATCTTCTTCCACATTCTGGGCAAATAAAGCGCTGGAAAAAACAGTTAAAGAAACTGTAATGACTATAAGTGCCGCGAATTTTCTACTTTTATTCATCGAAACAGCTATAACTAATGAGTTTCAAATATACGCCAAACACGCTTAAAAAACTGGAGGAGCTTTACGAAGAGGCCCGTTACATCATACGTTATGAAAAAGGAAACTTCAATAGCGGCTATTGTATCCTTGAAGAAAGGCGGGTGGTAGTCATCAATAAATTCTTCAGTATTGAAGGACGTATTAATGCCTTGCTGGAGATACTGCCGTCCATAACCGTAAATGAGGAAGAACTGAGCGGCGAGATGCTGAAATGGTATAAACAGGTAAAAGCAGACCCCTCGCAGAGCGCAGAACCAACCGTACAAACCCAAATGGACCTATAACCATGAGAATAACTTTTCTTGGCACGGGCACATCCCAGGGGGTTCCGTTCATTGGCTGCGACTGCCCCATCTGCACTTCGGATAACCCGAAAGACAACCGTCTGCGCGTATCGGTATGGATAGAGACCCCGGAAGCCAGCATTGTAATAGACAGCGGTCCCGACTTCAGGCAGCAGATGCTGCGTGCCAATGTGCGCAGGCTTGATGCTATAGTTTTCACCCACAGCCATAAAGACCACATAGCCGGCCTTGACGATGTGCGGGCATATAACTACCACGACAAAAAGCCCATGCAGGTGTATGCCACCGAAGAAACACAGCAGGCGCTGAGGCGGGAGTTTGCATACATATTCAGCGATATTTCTTATCCCGGTATTCCCCAGGTAACACTGAATACAATTACTGCCAGTGAACCATTTTCTATAAATGGCCTGGTGATAACCACCATAAAGTTGCTGCATTATAAAATGGAGGTGCTGGGCTTCCGGATAGGCGATTTCACCTATATTACCGACACCAATTATGTAGCCCCTGAAGAATTGGAAAAGGCAAGAGGGAGCAAAATACTAACACTAACGGCCCTGCGCCACGAGCCACACGTATCTCATTATACCCTGGCCGAGGCCGTAGAGGTCGCAAAAGGCGTTGGAGCTGATGAAACCTATTTTACCCACATCAGCCACCAGCTTGGCCTGCACGATGTTGTGGACAGCGCCCTGCCTCCTGGTATGCACCTGGCGTATGATGGGCTGGTGCTGGAATTGTAAACGCTTTTATCATTGGTACTTACTACGTAACTTCTGTTTCAAGACGGACTTCTTTCAAATTTCTTTACTTTTGGTAGCGGTCTTTACGTATTAGATTTGACAACTTTTGAAAAGTTGTCAAATCTGCACACACACACACAATTTTGACTTTTAATTTTTAACTTTTAATTTTTCATGGAGTATAATTTTAGGGAAATAGAAGCAGGCCGGAAAAAATACTGGAACGAACAACAGGTTTATAAAGTAACTAACGACACCTCTAAGCCCAAGTGCTACATACTGGATATGTTCCCTTACCCCAGCGGGGCAGGGCTGCATGTGGGGCATCCGCTCGGCTACATCGCATCTGATATTTATGCGCGCTACAAGCGACTGAAAGGCTACAATGTACTGCACCCAATGGGCTTCGATGCATTTGGGCTGCCTGCCGAACAGTATGCTATAGAAACAGGCCAGCACCCTGCTGTAACCACCGAAAAAAATATAGCCCGCTACCGGGAGCAACTGGATAACATAGGCTTCTGCTACGACTGGAGCCGCGAGGTGCGTACCAGTGAACCTAACTATTATAAATGGACGCAGTGGATATTCCTGCAACTATTCCATAGCTGGTACGATCGTAGCCAGCAAAAGGCACGGCCAATAAGTGAGCTGGTAGCCGAATTTGAAAAAGGAGGCAACATAAATATTACATGCCCGGCCGATGAGGCAGTAGAGTTTGATGCCGTGCAGTGGGGCAACTATTCAGAGAAAGAGCAGCGCGATATACTGATGCAATACCGCATTGCCTACCAAGGCTACGCACAGGTGTGGTGGTGCGAGGCATTGGGCACGGTATTGGCTAACGATGAGGTAGTAAATGGAGTATCGGAACGCGGCGGTCACCCGGTGGAAAGGAAGAACATGCGCCAGTGGTTTCTGCGTATCACTGAGTATGCCGACCGCCTTCTTACCAGCCTTAATACGCTGGACTGGAGCGAGGCCATGAAAGAAATGCAGCGCAACTGGATAGGAAAGAGTAATGGAGCGGAGGTGAGGTTTAGGCTATCCAACCTCTCCCCGACCCTCTCCAAAAGAGAGGGAGATGTTGCGCAGACCAACGCGAGAGACCTCTCCCCAGCCCTCTCCAAAGGAGAGGGAGGTGTTGCGCAAGCCCGTGTTGAGCCAGGTTGGAATACGGCTGATCCTCTTCTTTATGGTTCGATTAAGGATTTTAGAAAAGATTTAAAAAACAACCTTACCGAAGCAGAAAATATATTATGGCGACAGTTAAAGGCCAGCCAACTTGGCGTTAAGTTTAGGCGGCAGCATATAATTGGAAGGTTTATTGCAGATTTTGTATGTCTGCCAAAGAACCTTATTATTGAGGTTGATGGTAAAATTCATGAACAGCAGAAGGAAGCTGATGCATCCCGTACTGAATATTTGGCAGAAAAAGGTTTCAGGGTTATGCGATTTACCAACGAAGAGGTAATTGCCGATCTTGATAACGTAATAAGGAAAATAAAAACAGAATTAACGTCCCCACAATCAGATAATGAGGTACGTAACACCTCCCTCTCTTTTGGAGAGGGCCGGGGAGAGGTTTTTATCCCCGTCTTCACCACCCGCCCCGATACCATCTTCGGTGTTGATTTCATGGTGCTGGCACCGGAACATGCCCTGGTAGAAGACATTACAACCCCAGAACAAAAGCAGGCCATTGACGAATACCGGCAATACGTAAAAAGCCGCTCAGAGCGCGAGCGCATGAGCGAGGTAAAACAGGTGACAGGTTGCTTTACCGGGGCGTACGCTATTCATCCACTGACTGATAGGCAGATACCTGTTTGGATATCGGAGTATGTGCTTGCAGGCTATGGCACTGGAGCCATAATGGGTGTGCCTAGCGGTGATGACCGCGACCATGCTTTTGCAAAACATTTCGACATACCCATCACTAATATTTTTGGAGACAAATACACCGGGGAAGCAGCGTATAGCAGTAAAACCGGAACTATAGAGAATAGCGATTTTCTAACGGGTATGAGCATAGCCGATGCCACCGAAGCTGCTATTGAAGAGCTGGAAGATATTGGCGCGGGCACACGAAAAGTCAACTACCGCCTGCGCGATGCTGGTTTTAGCCGCCAGCGTTACTGGGGTGAGCCTTTCCCGGTGATGTATGTGGACGACATACCGTATGGCATAGATGAGCCGCTTATAAACAGCGACTGGCACCTGGGCCACCTGCCTGTGGAATTGCCGATAGTAGAGAACTACAAGCCCGGCCCGGAAGGGCAGGGACCACTTGCCAATATAGAAGACTGGGTAACCACCCCAATAGGCCAGCGCGAGACCAATACCATGCCCGGCTATGCCGGCAGCAGTTGGTACTTTCTCCGCTACATGGACCCACACAACAGCAACGAATTTGCCAGCCGCCCCGCCACCGACTACTGGAACCAGGTGGACCTGTACATAGGCGGCACCGAACATGCCGTAGGCCACCTCCTCTACAGCCGCATGTGGACAAAGGCGCTGTATGACCTCGGCCACATAGGCTTTGATGAGCCATTTAAGAAGCTGCTAAACCAGGGGATGATACAAGGGAGTACAAGGTTTGTCTATCGGATTAGCGATACCAATCAGTTTGTATCGGCAGGACTTAAAAAACACTACGACATAAATCCAATTCGTGTTGACGTGAATATGGTTGACGGCGTTGAATTAGACATAGAAGCATTTAAAAAATGGAGACCTGAATATGCAGATGCAGAATTTATTTTAGAAGATGGCAAGTATATCTGCGGTGCAGAAGTCGAAAAAATGTCCAAATCCAAGTACAATGTGGTGAACCCGGACGACATAGTATCGCAATATGGCGCGGATACCTTCCGTATGTACGAGATGTTCCTGGGCCCTATAGACGTGAGCAAACCCTGGGACACAAAGGGCATAGAAGGTGTGCACCGCTTTCTGAAAAAAATGTGGCGCCTGTATGCCGATGAACAAAAGGGGTGGATAGTGAACGATGAAAAGGCAACCGACGCAGAGCTGCGCATATTGCACAAAACCATAAAGAAAATAGGAGAGGACATAGAGCGGTTCTCGTTCAATACTGCCGTAAGCCAATTCATGATTTGTGTGAATGAACTAAGTGGGTGCCACAAGCGCGAGATCCTGGAGCCTTTGGCCGTGATTATATGCCCGTTTGCGCCGCACATAGCCGAGGAGCTATGGCATAAGCTGGGCAACGAAGGCACGGTGCTTAACGCCGCCTTCCCTGCCTACGAACAGCGCTTTGTAACCGACAACACCAAAGTGTACCCAGTAGCCGTAAACGGCAAGACCCGCATAGAAATGGAATTCCCGATAGATGCCGAGCAAGCCTCAGTGGAAAAAGAAGTCCTTGCAAACGATACCATCCAGAAATGGTTGGAAGGCAAAGACCCAAAGAAGTTCATTTATGTAAAAGGCAAGATGATAAATGTGGTGGTGTAAAAACCAGAAACCCCTGACCCCTCACGTTAGAAAAATCGGGACGATGTGCCGGGGAATCAAGCATTTAGCTTTTGTCTATAACTTTGGGCAGGGGTAATAATTGGGCTATTTTATTATACTATACGCCGGATAAAAATGTGCATTGAATTTAAAAAGCCTGGAAGGCTTTAATGTGAATAGCTCCGGGTGCAACCCGGAGTCTTCAGGGTTATACCAGTTGAACCCCGCCGGGGTTCAATGACCACATCTATTTTCCCACCGGTTTCACCGGTGGCTATTCATCATTTAAGCCCTATCGGGCTTGCCCGTTTATCATTGCACAAACTTATGCGGCGAGAAGTATAATCCTGGCGCTAAATTTGTAACCGTGCATGAGTAGCTGTGCTCAACTCGCATTACTGCGACCGTGTGCCGCGCCTTGAGAGCGATGACAAAATGAAGTACGCCATCTTATGCCGTTTCAACTTAATAAGTCTGCGTAGATGCGCCATCGGAGCAAAAGCTTTGTAGTACACGCCGGACAAGGCTTTACGGCGCTCCGTAGGTGCGCAACTACTCGCTTCTAATGCCGTTTTAATGAGTAATTGGTATTGCTCGGTCTTTTACTTCTTTCACTATGATTTTCATTTGCCTCAGTGAGGGCTGCGCCGTTCCATTTTTACTTCGTTGCAATCCTCCCGATGGCTATCGGCACTAATCGGGATTTATTAATTCATTATTTGCAGATTTTACACCTCGTAAAAAAGAAAATAGTTTCGCAATAAGGTGGCATTTATTTCGCCAACGTCACTTAGCGGTGGCGCAGGAACGAAGCAACCTCATGCGTCACTTCTATTTTCATTTTATCGCACTTTCTGAGTAATAATGGCAGACGTTAGTTTTTGTTCCGTTTTATATCGTTAACAATTCATTTGCAATTATAAGTGAATTTTATTATAAATGATTTGATGTAAATTTTATGTGTTTTAGAACATATACCCATCTATTCAGAACGCATTGCCGGTCATTCAGCACAATACCCTGCTTAAAAAAAAATCGGATTTTAGTTTCACGCACGGTACGCCCTTTTCGGGACGTATTGGATTAATGGTTAATCTCCGGGTATGCTATTAGGGCAGCCGTGCGAAATGGACAGCGCACTGCCTGCCAAAATCAGTTTGGGAACGATGATAAAATGTTCGTGGTGGGATAGTTTGTCATCGTTCCCCATACTTGGGCTGGAAAAGTAAAAAATTAAAAGTAAAAAATTAAAAAGTGTTGCGTTCCCTGGTATTTAGCAGATAGTTTGGAATGAAGTATAGTGACACAGGTTTAGTATTAACATTGAATATCATTTTATAAGTTTTTGTTTAAAGCACCATTTATGAAACAAGTTTTACATTTGTTATCCATGAAAGCCGGAAGAAATAACTTTCTCAAGTTCTTGTTTGCAAATACACTTAGTGTTTGCAGGCATAGTGCTGATGCGCTGCGCAATGCAGTATCCTTGCTGCTGAACAGGCACAGGAAATTGGCATTTATGATGCTGGTGATGGGCTGTTTGAGCGTGGGGGCGTATGCCCAGGTAAGCGGTGTAATCACCACGGTTGCCGGTACCGGTTCTGCCGGATATTCAGGTGATGGTGGTGCAGGCGCAAGCGCAACAATTAATTATCCTATTGGCGTTGCTGTTGATGGTTCGGGCAATGTATATTTTGCTGATGCAAGTAACGGGGTCATAAGAATGTTAACTCCATCGGGTACGATCTCCACATTTGCCGGTGCTCATAGTATAGTGGGCACCTATAGCGGAAACAATGGCCCTGCTACGGCAGCCGGCCTTCTTGGGCCCAGTGCGGTTGTTTACTACAGCGGGAGCATTTTCTTTTTAGATGGCGGCGTTTACGTAAGGGCAGTTAACATTTCTTCAGGTACTATTACCACAGTCGCAGGAAATGGAGCTAGTGGTGGTGGCGGCCATGGCACAACGAGTGGCCCGGCTACGGCCGGCATGTTACCTTCTGGAATTGGGAACATAGCAGTTGATCCAACCACTGGAAATATATGGTATGGGGAATCTAATACTGGTTCGGTATATTATGTAGATAATCCTACCGGTACAGGCAACATCCATAGCCCTTCTTTGCCATTTCAAGCGGTTGACATATGGTTTGATAATGCCGGCAATATTTATGAATTTGGTGGTACTGGTAATTATGTAGGACAAGCTGCACCAACAAGTACCCCCGGCGCTTTTATTTCACCTACGATCGCTGCAGGAAATGGTACCGGAGGATATAGTGGAGACGGCGGTCCTGCATCAAGCGCATCGCTGAATAATCCTAACAATATCGCTTTTGACGCCTCAAATAATATGTATATATCTGACCAGGGCGCTAATGTAATACGCTATGTGGACAGAACCTCCGGGAATATCAGCACTTTTGCCGGAAATTTTAGTAATTCTGGCGCTGCGGGTTTTAGTGGTGATGGCAGTTCGGCAACATCTGCTTCCGTAGAATTCAGTGGGCCTTTAGGTATTGCAGTTGCTCCTGGCGGCAACGTATATATTTCAGACAATAATAATAATAGAATAAGAGGGGTGCTGAATTTCTATTGCGGGGGCGGTAATTTACCGGCATGTGAAAACGCTGGCGCTTTTTCTATAAATACATTACTAAATACTTTTGACGCCCAGGCTTCAGGCACTTTGACCTGGACAATTGCATCTGTACCGTCTAATGGTACTTTGGGAGGTTTTTCGACAGCTACGGTTGGAGGTTCTTATTCTACAAGTTTCACTTCCGGATTTACAGCACCTACAGGGCTAACATATACGCCTAATTCAGGTTTTACAGGGACCGATCCATTTACCGTGACGGTATCGGATGGTTCTAATACTGTCACAGCCACAATTACGGTTTCCGTAACTGCATCACCGGCCACAATCACGGGCAACACTACCCTTTCCACCGCCATTACCACCACCCTTTCCGATGCCATAGGTAGCGGCACATGGTCGTCTGTGAGTACTGCTGTAGGTACAATAGACCCGTCTTCGGGTATTGTTACCGGCTTGTCAACAGGTACTTCTGTAATATCTTACACTGTTGGTAGCTGCGCCGCCACAACCACAGTGAATGTACTGGCCCCAGGCGCTGACCTGGATTTTGACGGGACGGATGACTATGTGTCGGTAGCTAATAATACTGCTTTTGAAACAAGCACAGGAACGCTTGAAGCATGGGTGAGGCCAAACTGGGCGTTAGGTTCTGTCACGCATTCGCCTGCATTTCTGGCAATGAGAGATCCCAGTGGCAGCACGAGATACAGTTTCCATATAGGTTCAACACTGAGTTTAATTGCCATTTGGAATGGAAGTTCAATCGGAATCGTTCCTTATTCGTTCACACAGGGAGTGTGGTATCATATTGCAATGGTTTATAGCACCAGTGATGTGGCACTTTACATAAACGGCGTATTTGTTTCTAATATGGGCGCTGGCATATCTTCGGCTACAGGGCTTCCATTTGAAATCGGCTATAGTAATAGTGGGGTTGACGAATATTGGCCTGGGGATATAGACGAAGTACGTGTTTGGAACACATCGCGCACCCAGATGGAGATACAAGACAATATGAATTGTGATGTACCGCAGCAATCGGGCTTAGTTGCCTACTATCGTTTTAACGAAGGTACAGCGGCCGGCACCAACACGTCTGTGGCCAATGCCATTGATTACTCCGGCAACGGCTATTGCGGAACATTAAATAATTTCGCGCTTACAGGTAGCACATCCAACTATGAGACCGGCGCAGTAGGTAGCTGTAGTTCCATTTCGCTCACACTGCCTGCGGCAACCAATACCGGCACAGCGAATATATGCGGAACCGGGACCACTACGCTTAACAATAGTGTAAGCGGCGGCACCTGGGCCACTTCAAGTTCTAATGTGACGCTTACAGGCACTGCAACATCTACTGTTACAGTAACCGGGGTAACGACCGGGACAGCCGCAATAACTTATTCACTTAATTGCGGAACCGCGATTACAATTGTTACGGTAAATGCACTGCCTACTGCAACGACATTTAACTATGGCACTACTCCCGCCTTTTGTAAAACGGCCACAACAGTTAACCCAACAATATCGTTATCAAGTGGCGCGTCAGCTACAAACTATACTGCTACAGTGGGTGGGTTAGTTATTGATGCTACAACCGGCGCTATCGCGCAGGACCTGAGCACGGCAGGTACTTATACAGTTACCGTCACTTTCTCAGATGCAACTACATGTAATAATACAGCTACCACGACGGTAACTATAAACGCATTGCCCACCGCGACGATCAGCTACACAGGCAATCCGTTCTGTAATACAACAAGCAGCACAACTGAAGGTGTCACTTTCTCGTCTGGCACTTATACGTTAGCTTCAGCCACGCTCAACCCCACTTCAGCAGCCGGATTTACCGCAACCGGCACAGGTAGCGGCAATATAAACCTCAGCGCAATTCCTGCAAATTCATATACCGTTGCGGTTACCTACTCTGATGCAAACAGCTGTGTGAGTACCGCAGCCACCACGGTAACTATAAATGCATTGCCAACGGCAACACTTAGCTACTCAGGTAATCCATTTTGCCAAACAGTTACAACGGTAAACCCGACTGGCGTAGGCTCGGTTACAGTAACAAGCTATAGCGTTACGCCATCCTCCGGTTTAAGCCTCAATACCTCATCCGGGGCAATTGATGTAGGCCATAGTACAGCCGGGACTTATTCTGTTACGGTGACCTTCAACAACGGAACATGCAGCAGTACAAGTATGGCGGTAGTAACCGTAAATCCATTGCCGGTAATCATACCCGGTCTCGTCCTTGCATGTGTCGGCGATGCTACTGCATCGTTTAACTATAGCACCGCAGGCGCCCCCGATCATTATTCTGTGACCGCTACATCGGGCGGGTTTAGCAATGTTAGTAATGCTGTTTTAAGCGGGCCGGTTATTTTAACTTTAACGGGTTCCCCTGCTGCCGGCACTTATCCAGGTACAATAGTTGGGATCATTTCAAGCACCGGATGTTCCAGCACACCAGCAAGTTTCTCTCTTACAATAAACGATGTGCCAACAATAACCGGCACCCCATCCGGGGCAATATGCGTGGGCTCTTCCGGTGGCACCCTTACCCTTACACCAGGCGGCGCTACAGCGAACAAATATAGTATTAGCTACTCAACCGCTGCCGGTGCTGCTGGTTTTACAAATGTAACTTCTGGATTTTACGCAGGTAGCGGGCCCATTGCTATATCTACCTTCAGCCCTGGAAGCTCTGGTACAAACTATACCGGCAATACTTTGGTCTTATCAAATAGTACCACCACCTGCCAGAGTGCCCCTGCTACATTTGACCTAACCGTTAACCCTTTGCCTGTAGCTACGTTTAGCTATACTGCCAGCCCCGTGTGCCAGGCTTCATCGGGTACGTTGTCTATCAGCCAGCTTTCGGGGCCAACGCTTACGAGTGTATCGTATGTAAAAACCGGCGGTGCTGGTACTTTAAATCTGAATGGATCCACCGGTGCTGTTACCCTTTCGGGTAGCAGCCCTGGTAGTTATACGATTACCATAACTTATTCTGATGGCAACTGTTCTAATGCAGCAGCAGCAACATTAGTGATTAATCCACTACCAACACTTACTTCATTTAGCGGCACAGGTAATACCGTATGCCATGGTACAGACGGTACAGTAACTGTAGCTTCGAGCCTGGCGAATGGTACTTATGATGTGTCGTACAATGTGGGTGGTGGCTCTACAGCCACATCAACACTTGTAATCAGCAGCACTACCGGCTTCTTTACGGTACCTAACACGTCTCTGGCTTTGGGCAGCAATACCATTAATATACTTTCCGTAGCCAACCATTTTACCGGCTGCAGTTCGTCATTGAGCGGCAATACAGCTACAGTTAGCGTAAATCCATTGCCAACGGTAAACACGATTACAGGCATGGCCTACTGCAGTGGCACATCGGCATCAGCAATTAACTTCGTTGACCCCGCAAATACCGGAACAACCTTTACCTGGACATCTTCAAGTAATATTGGCTTCGGCACTACAAGCGGCACGGGCAATATAGCCGCGTTTACCGCTACAGCGGCTTCGGTAACCGTGGCAACTATTACTGCTACGCCTGCACTTAATGGCTGTACAGGCGCGGCCACGAGAGTTACCACCGTAACCGTGAATCCAGCGGCCACAGCAACCGCACTTTTTGTATCATCGGGCTCAACTACACTAAATTATAGCGGCAGTATTGTAAATTATACAGTACCGGCCGGCGTAACCCAACTCACCGTGCTCGCAAAAGGAGCCTCGGGCGGAACTGACAATTTTGGAGGTGTTTTTGCCGGTGGTTCGGGCGCTATAATACAGGGTAACATTTCTGTAACACCCGGCCAGGTACTTAATGTCCTCGTTGGTCAGAAGGGTATAACTGATGCGTCAGACGGCACGCCCCATGCAGGTGGTGGTGGTGGCTCGTTTGTAACCACCAGTTCAAACGCGCCACTTATTATAGCCGGTGGTGGCGGCGGAGCAGGTTTAGAAGATTTTGCCGGCCAGAATGCCCAGACAGGAAATTCTGGTGGCGCTGGTAACCCTGCAGTAGGAACAGGGGGTGCGGCGGGCGGCGGCGGAACAGGTGGGCCCGGTGGTATTGTCGGTGGCGACGGCGGCGCTGGTGGCGGCGGCGGTGGGCTAACCGGTAATGGTGGTTCGGGTGTGGGACCTGGCGGCTTTTCGTTTGTCAATGGCGGCGATGGTGGAGGAGGCCCTGCAACTTTCACAGCCGTAGGTGGATTCGGCGGCGGTGGCTCTGGCGGTAACGGCGGCGGCGGCGGCGGCGGCTATTCAGGTGGGGCCGGTGGCGAAAATACCTCAAGCATTCACCATGGCGGCGGCGGCGGTGGGGGCTCGTATTTTACAGGTGCAACCAGCACATCTGCCAGCACCGGTAACACAGGCGATGGCCTGGTGACTATCTCTTATTCAAGTTCTTCGAGCGCTACGGCTGTGTGTGTTGGTAATTCGGTAAATATTTCGGGCAGCGTAGGCGGCAGCGCGTCAAGCGCCACGTGGAGCGATGGCGGCGCCGGCGGTACATACTCGCCCGCCTCTGATATCACAGCTACATCTTACACACCAAATTCGGCAACCAGTACTCAAACAGTGGTTACGCTTACATTAACAACGAATGACCCTGATGGTGCCGGCCCATGCTCGTCAACTATCGCTACGCTTACATTGACAGTAAACCCATTGCCAACGGTAAATACAATAACCGGTGCTGCTTATTGCAGTGGCACATCGGCATCAGCAATTAACTTCGTTGACCCCGCAAATACGGGAACAACCTTTACCTGGACATCTTCAAGTGATATTGGATTTGGCACAACAAGCGGCACTGGCAATATACCAGCGTTTACCGCTACAGCGGCTTCTGTAACTGTAGCTACTATTACTGCTACGCCAAGTGCGCTTAGCTGCACAGGTGCGGCTACTGTGGTAACCACAATTACGGTGAACCCATTACCCACAGCAACCGCCAGCTATGCAGGCAACCCATTCTGCGTTTCTTCTGCCAGCCCGGTTAGCGTTAGTTTAAGTGGCAGCGGTTCCTATACATTTAATTCAGACGGCAGCAGCCCCGGTACTTCGGGGCTAAGCGGCACTGATGGGTCATTCACGGCCAGCGTTGCCGGTGTAGGTGTTTATACCGTAAGCGTTACCTACAATGATGCTAATAGCTGTGTGAATACCGCAACAACAGCGGTAACGGTAAACGCATTGCCAACAATAACATTAACCAATACCAGCCAGGTATTTTGTCATAGTTCTACCGCCGACAATACGGCAGGGTATGCCTATTCTGCTACGTCCGGCGCCGGCGCTTTAACTTATAACCTGGCCTGGACCCCTGGCGCCAGCGGCCTCAGCGATGTGACCGGATTTTCGGGCACATTAACAAGTGGTTCTACCGGCGGCACAATAAATGAAGATGTACCCGGCGGTACCTCGGTAAATGATTATTCCGGGCTGCTCACCATCAGCGATGCTGGCACTGGCTGTACAAATGCATATACACTTACTTTAACCGTCAATCCAACGCCTAATGTGTCTGGTCTTACCGTATCCAGCACTCGGGTATGCGCGGGGCAGTCTTCCACAATTACGGTTAGCGGAAGCGGTCTTACAGGCAGCGCTTATAATATTACTTATTCGGTAGGCTCGCCAGATGCATCCGGCCCAACAACGGCTTCGAGCGTTGCCTTCGGCAGCGGCTCGGGTACGTTTGGCCTTACGCTCGGTACCGCCGGCAGCCCTGTTATAAGTATTAATAGCATCACAGATCCAACGACAAGCTGTTCCAGTTCGCCGTCAATTGCAACGAACACACTAACTGTAAATCCATTACCCACATTTTTGCTTTCAAGCGGTTCAACAGCAAGGTGCTTCAATGCATCTTCTTCTACTCCCGTCAGCTACTTCTTGTCTTCAACCTCGGGTTTGCCCAATCATTACACATTGACGTGGAGCCCATCAGGTCCCACAAATGAAACCAATGCTATGCTCGGGTCTTCTGTGGATTTTTCAATTCCCGCAAATACTCCAGTGGCTGTTTACACAGGTTCTGTAACGGTGTCTAATGCCGGTGGCTGTACGTCCACCCAGACGGTAGTAACACTTACGGTGAACCCGGTACCTGATATAAGCACCTTCACTATTGCGGGCAGCACCGAGTGCGCAGGCATAACCGGCACTGTCAATATCACGTCCAGTTCGCTTGCTGACGCTGATTATTTTATTACCGAAAACGTAGGTGGCGGTGGCAGCGCCTTCCCGCATATTAAGTCTTCCGGCGGGTCGGTTACATCATCGTCCGGTGGCACAGGTTTTATTACTATTGCTTCCGGCTCCCTTGTTCCGGGCAGTAACACAGTCAACTTCCTTTCTATAACCAACGGCAGCACGGCTTGTACCTCTACTTTCTCCAGCGTGTCTGCCACAATCAGTGTAAATGCAACACCTACAGCAACTACCTTTAATTATGGCACACCGTCTTCTCTTTGCCAGACGGCTACTACAGTGAACCCAACGATAACTACAACGGCATCTGTTACCGGGTATAGCGCCGCACCTTCCGGGCTGGTTATTGATCCTACATCCGGGGCCATTGCCCAGGATCTGAGCGCTGTTGGCACCTATACGGTTACTGTTTCACTCACCGATGGCAGCTCGTCCTGCACTGGCACTGCGACAAACACGGTAACCGTGAATGCGTTACCAGATGTAGCTACCATACCACCGGTTTTCGCTGGTTCTACACAGTGTGCGCATATAGATGGCACAGTTAACGTAACAGCATCAAGTCTGGCTAATGGCGCTTACGATGTTTCCTATAACGTAGGTGGCGGATCTACAGCAACTGCAACTCTGAATGTAACCAGCAATGTGGGCTTCTTCACGGTACCTGATGCATCGCTTACGGGCACCAGCAATACTATTAATATACTTTCCATAGCCAACCATACCACTACCTGCAGCTCATCACTAAGCAGCAGCACGGCTACAATTAACGTTACCGCACCGCCTACAGTTGCCGGTCTTACCATTGATGCGGCTTTTAATAGTATCTGTGGCGCGGGTACTTATTCAGAGCAGCACCTTAGCGTTAGCTCGGGCGGCGGCCTCACAGACGGCACTTACACCTTTACTTACAATATGACTGGCAGCGGAGGCTCATCATCATTTACAGGTCATACCGCAACAGTACTTATTTCTGGCGGCGCGGGTACTATGGTTATCCCATCGTCTGACCTCAGCGCCTTGGGTCTTGGCGCAACTACAATAGACATTACAGCTATTACCAGCTCAGCTACCGGTTGCACAGCCACACAGGGTACAGATTATACCGGCAGCACTATTACCTATACTTCCAATGCATTTTTCACTATATCCAACGCACGTGCGGGGCTCACAAGCCTTTCGTCCATATCAGCTACCAATGCATGTGCTTCGGGTTCTGGAGTAACATTAAATGGCGGCCTGTCTGATTACTCAGGCTTTGGCGTTGGCTATACGCTTTCCGCGCCCAATGCAGGCACTTATACAGCTTCAACCGGCGTTGGTGGTTTCATTATTGTTTCCGGCAACCTTACTACGCCCACTACAGGTGAGACCGTTACGGTAAATTACATCAATGAGTCGGGTTGTATCAGCTATTTGAATAGCGGCAATACAACTACATTTAATGTAGGCGCTGTGCCATCATTCACTTTGAGCAATACCAGCAATGAATTGTGTTTCGATGCCTCATCGGGCCACACAGAGAATTACGCTTATACGAGCGCTGTAAATGCAGACAAATACACTCTTACATGGTTGCCATCAGGTCACCTTACAAATGTGTCATCATTCACTACGCTTCCCTCCTCTCCGATAGCTGTAACGGTTGCTGCTAACACTGCGGCAAATAACTATAGCGGTGTATTAACGCTACAGAACGCTACCTCGGGCTGTACCACTACGTACAATATTACCCTGACGGTTGACCCGCTACCGACAGTTTCTTACAGCTATAGCAGCAATCCATCCTGCCAGCTTTTTACTACCACTCTTAACCCGATTGGCCTCGGATTAGTTACGGTTGATGGTTTTAGTGTATCACCAGCCAGTGGCTTGAGCATCAACGGTTCCGGCCAGATAGTTAATACGCTAAGCACCGCAGGTACTTATACGGTCACTGTGAGCTTCCATAATGCTACTACATCTTGTGCCAACACGGCAACCGCCCTGGTGACAATAAATCCGGTGCCAACGTTTACATCCTCTACAAGCCCATCTGGCTGTAGCGGCGCCGCGGTAAATATCGCGCTTACAGCAAGCACTGCAGGAACCACAACGTTCTCATGGCTGGCGCTCAGTCACGGAGCCGACGTTTCAGGCGCGCATAATTGCAGTTCATCTTGCGGCAGTACAATAACAGATGTGCTTACCAATACAGGTTCTGCTGACGAAACACAGAATTATACAGTGAACATGACTTCGGCAGCAGGTTGCTCATCATTTCCGTTAGGTGTAAATTATACGGTCCACCCTGTGCCTGCAGTTACGGATTTCCACATGTCTGGCAATTCTGTTTGTGCAAGTACCTATGCTACGGTTACTGTCACATCAACTTCGTTGGCAACCGGCACCTACACTGTTACCTACCATACAGGCAGCGCATCCGGCTTATCTGCAACTATGACATTTACTTCGGGTACTCCAGGTACCGGCACTTTTACAGTCCCTACCGGGGATCTTGTTACCACCGGTGCCAACACAATTGCTGCGGATAACATTGCGTACTCATCAAGCACGTCATGTACTTCGCCACTTTCCGCAACGGCAACGGTTACTAATTATACGGTACCAAGCATTACATCGGTACTCAATATTACTTCGCCCACTGATATCTGTCTTGGTGGCACGGCACAACTTCAGGCGGCCGCAACAGGGGGCGATGGCAGCTACACGTTCAACTGGACAAGTCCTACTACTACGGATATCAGTTCTGCATCGGTTAATCCTACAAATGTAACGCCACCTGCTACCGGCCTTACTACATATTCGGTTACCGTGAGTACCGCCGGCGTGGGTTGTTCAAGTGGCATATATTCTACTGTAAGTGTAAGCGTAAATGCCCTCCCTACCATCACACTTGATGGTACAGATGCAGGTACAGTATGTGCCGGGGTGCCAAGTTCATTAACTTACTCAGCCACTACTAACTCACCGAATACTTATACCATTACATGGGATCCTACGGCAGTAAGCAATGGCTTTACATCTCCTACTACTTCAAGCCTCGGTGGCGGCTTTATAAATGTGCCTACTTATGCAGCTACTACCCTTGCTGGTGAGTACACAGGTACAGTAACGGTTACCAATACGGTTACTGGTTGCGTAAGCAACCCAGGCACGGCTATTACGGTATCGGTTAACCCATCGCCTGTTGCAGGTACGGTTACCACTACCGGTGCGGTTACTTGTGCTACCTATGGCACAAATGTTACTGTAACAGCTAGCAGCCTTGCTGATGGGTCTTATACCTTTACTTATGCATTAGGTTCGCCTAACACGCACCCGGTAAATACCGCTTCAGTGACTATTGCAAGCCACACCGGCACATTAACTATACCAGGTTCTTTGCTGGCTAATTCAGGTCATACATTGCTTGCGCTCAACAACATCACATCAGATGCATCGAGCTGTCAGGTATCCATACATGCTACAGGCACATTAACCGTGAACCCGCTGCCATCGTTTGGTAGTGTAAGTACTACTAACACTCTCTGTACAGATCCTGTGCACTCAGATAACGTAAACTATAGCTATACTGGTCTTTCAGCTGCGGCCTCTTATTCACTTAGCTGGAGCGCAGGCGGTCCGTCCACATCATCGGGCAGCGTTGCATCGGGCAGCGGTGCGTTTACGGTTACAGTTCCTGCAGCTACGGCAGCAGCTACTTACACCGGCACGCTTACCGTTACTAACAGCGCCACAACGTGTCCACAAACATTTACACTCACGCTTATTGTTAATCCGTTGCCAACCATTACGCTCAGCAACAGTGCGGCAAGCACCTGCGCAGGCGGCGTTGCAACCTTTAACTACTCCGGTACTGCAAACACACCAACCGGCTATACCATAGCCTGGACAGATGCTACTCCATTGATCGGCAGCAGCAGCACAGGTTCTGTGAGCGGCACATCGGGTTCAATAAATATCACTGCTCCTTCAACAGATGCAACAGGCAACTACAACGGCAGTTTAACGGTTACCAATGCCAATAGCTGTACCAGCTACCCCGCAACGCCAATTACTGTTTCTGTTAATGCAGTGCCACAGGCTTCCGGCCTTACAGGCGCGGGCAACACAGTGTGTGTAGGCACGGGTGCTACCGTTACGGTTACAGCAGGCAGCCTGCTTGCCGGTACTTATACGGTATCCTACAACGTAAACAGCGGTACTTCGCATACTGCTACATTAACTGTAGCATCTGATTTCGCAGGCGGCACATTTACAGTTCCTTATTCAAGTGATTTCACTTTAGTCACCAGTACCGTCAACCTGCTGAACATTGCCTATGCTGCTACGCCATCCTGCACAGTTCCATTGTCTGGTTCTGCTTCGGTAACAGTGAACAACGTTCCTACATCTTCAGGTCTTACCTCGCTTACCTCTGGCGATAACCCGATATGTAATGGCGGTACATCAGCCATCGTAGTTAACGATCTCTATACGTCCTTCTACAGTTGGGCAGCCTCAACGGGCAGCGTACCAAGCGGCGAAAACCCAACGGTATCGCCTGCTACAACTACCACCTATTCGGTAACACTGAGCAGCACAGGTGCAGGTTGTACCTCCGGTGTTTACACGATCACAGTAACTGTAAACGCAGTGCCAACAGCCAACCCGATCCCAGGTGGTCCTGTATGTTTGACCGGCACAGTAAATATCCCGGCAAATGCTTCAGGCGGTAACCCACCATACACTTATTCGTGGTCTGGTGTTGGTATTATCAGCGGCACAGAAACAGACGCTACGGTTTCAGCTATACCAACAGCAGTAGGCTCGCCATCATCACAAGTTTACTCGGTAACAGTAAGCACGCCAGGTAATAATTGTACCAATGCTAATTACTTTACCACTACAGTAACTGTAAATCCTAACCCTAACGTGACTACCTTCAATGTTACCGGTACGGACATATGCTCTGGCGGTACACCTAACTTTACTATCGGCAGCTCGCTCGTCAACGGCACCTACACGTTCAGCTATACAA
>Ga0206969_1007_pt1 | contig 59980 bp, 50 predicted proteins | sample Alteio_BWOrgHeat_87_FD_153256 | JGI IMG/M metagenome (GOLD analysis project Ga0206969, IMG submission 153256) | Enriched cells from forest soil in Barre Woods Harvard Forest LTER site, Petersham, Massachusetts, United States -... | ecosystem: Environmental > Terrestrial > Soil > Temperate forest >... | reverse complement strand
CAGGTTGCGTGTATTCTCAAAAGTAAGAGATACCTCAGCCATGCCGGAGGCAGTGCGGGTACGCGAACCATTGAATATGAGGTCATCAAGATTATCAGACCGCAATGCTTTTATTTTATGCTCGCCAATAACCCAGCGGATGGCATCCACGATATTCGATTTGCCGCAACCATTAGGGCCTACTATACCCGTTATCGGGTTATCCAGTATGATGTGGGTTTTATCTGCAAAAGATTTAAACCCTTTAATTTCCAGCGATTTTAACTTCAAAACACAAAAATTTAGGAGGAAGACAAAGATAACTTAAATTCAAAAGTCAAAAGGGGAATTTCACAGCACTGGCATTAAAATACAAATATCGAATTGCTTTAATTTTGTATATAAACCTGTCTGATTGGTATTATTATAACCGAACATATTACATTCAGAAGAACGTTAATGGGCAACCATTATCGTGGAGGTGTCCAAATGGTCGTTTGTTTCCGGGCGAAATTATTTAGAGAATGTGTCCAATAATACAATTTTTGCCTACATTTGATGCAGCTTCTACCGACACTCCCTGTTCTGGGCCCGGTTTTTTAAGCATCTTTTTAATAAAATATCTTTTCCTTAGCTTACAATTTTTTTAAAATTTTGATGGAATACAATACTACGCGGAGCAAAATGCTCATGCCCGAATATGGACGTAATGTGCAGAAAATGGTGGAATACCTGGTAACCGTAGAAGACCGGGGAAAACGCCTGAAACAGGCTGAGGTTATCATAGAACTGATGGGTACGCTAAATCCGCACCTGAAAACCATAGAGGACTACAAACATAAGTTGTGGGACCACCTCTACCAGATGACGGATTTCAACCTGGATGTGGACTCGCCATATCCGTGCCCTACGCCGGAAATGATCTTCAAAAAGCCGGAAGTGCTGCCTTATCCGCAGGAAAAGATAAAACACCGGCACCTGGGGAAAAATATCCTTGCGCTGCTGGACAAAACTCTTGCCGAAACCGATGAAGAGAAACGCCACGGCCTCACACAGGCCATTGGCTACTATATGAAGCTGGCCTACGCCAACTGGCACAAAGAGCCCGTGCATGATGATATGATAAAGAATGAGCTTGCCGAAATAACCGGCGGGCAACTAAAGTATGAAACAGGTGGCTACCGGGTTCATGTGGAGAATAATAACAACAACCGTGGCTTTAAGCCCCGGAATAATAATAACAGCAATAACCGCAATTTCAAAAACAACCAGGGACAAGGCGGCCAGCGTAGCAATAACTTTCGCGATGGGGCGGGCACCCCGGGTGGTTATGGCAACAACTTTAATAAAAACAGGAAGTTCAATAAGAATAAGAACAAGTAAGACCTCTTCCGTCCTCTCCGGAGGAGAGGTGAGGTAGAATGAGCTACTTCGTCATAACAAGATTAAGCCCGTTGGGTCTGTATTTTATGAATGCATTTGAGATAAGAGGTGGCAAACAACTAAACGGGGAGATCACACCGCAGGGAGCTAAGAACGAGGCCCTGCAGGTGCTGTGTGCAGCACTGCTCACGGACGAGCGCGTAACGCTTACCAATGTGCCCGATATAGTGGATGTGAATACACTGATAGAACTACTGGACGAAATGGGTGTGGCAGTAGAGCGCCCCTCGTCGAATACAATTATACTTCAGGCCAACAATATAGACCCCGATTATTTCACCACCCATGCTTTCAAAAAAAAATCGGGCAAGTTGCGTGGCACTGTGATGCTTGCAGGGCCTTTGCTGGCCCGTTTCCGCAAGGCATATATACCGCAACCGGGGGGCGACAAAATAGGCCGCCGCAGGCTGGATACGCACATTCGCGGTTTTGAGAAAATGGGCGTTGACTTTGTTTACGACATAGACAACCAGATGTTCAGCCTTGATGCGGCCAATGGGTTGAAGGGAGTTAAGCTACTAATGGGTGAGCCCTCTATAACCGGCACCGCTAACCTCGTAATGGCGGCATCACTCGCTGATGGGGTGACTACTATTTATAATGCAGCTTGTGAACCGTACATACAGCAGCTTTGCCGTATGCTCATAAGCATGGGGGCGAATATTAAAGGTATAAGCACCAATTTATTAACGATAGAAGGCGTAAAAAGACTGCGCGGCTGTGAACATAGATTGCTTGCAGATATGATCGAGGTTGGTTCGTTCATTGGTCTCGCAGCTATGACAGCAAGCGAACTGACGATAAAGAATGTGGATGCAGAACACCTCGGCATCATTCCCGAAACCTTTCAGCAATTGGGTATAGAGCTATCTGTGAACGGCGATGATATATACGTACCGGCACAAGAGCATTACCGCATACAGAAGTTCATAGACGGGTCCATACTCACGGTTTATGACCACCCCTGGCCCGGCCTCACCCCCGACCTGCTGAGTATAGTGCTGGTACTGGCTACCCAGGCAAAGGGTACGGTGCTGGTACACCAGAAGATGTTTGAAAGCAGGCTGTTCTTTGTGGACAAGCTGATAGAAATGGGCGCACAGATAGTGCTTTGCGACCCGCACCGCGCCGTGGTGATAGGCTTAGATAAGCAAATGCCACTGCGGGGCATAAACATGGTATCGCCAGATATTCGTGCGGGCGTTGCGCTACTGATAGCCGCATTATCAGCCACTGGTAAAAGCACCATCCAAAACATTCACCAGATAGACCGGGGCTACGAGCGCATAGACGAACGCCTGAATGCGCTGGGCGCGGATATAAGAAGGATCAATCCCTGATAAAGCATGACGCGAAAAATATTTTTAGTCTTTTGCTCGCTGTCATTTTTGTTATGTCCAATTCGGAGAGCAGGCGCGCAACCATTGGGAGGCGGGCTTGATGGGGTAGGCACTGCAATTTCCGCCTTGTATTTGGTTCCGTTTATAAACATCATCATTCTCTTTGTCGCCCCTTTCCTGCATAAAAAATTCGCAAATCGGGTACGATATTTCAGGCTGTCTGTCAACATCCTTGGCTTTATAGGGTTTGCCTTATTTATGAAATGGAACAACCCCAGGGAATCCTTTTGGGAAAATCTGGAAACGGATGGGCTTTATATTGGCTGGTTCATTTTTGCCTTTTATGTTTGGGTGATTTTGGTAGATGTGGTTGCTGTGGTGCGGCAACGCAGAAAATAAAGACTAACCTGATAGTATTGCTGAACTAATTGCAGGGAGTGCTATTTTGTAAATATTGCCATTTTTGTAAAAAGTGCTTAAATTTACAGTATGACCGTTCAATATTTAACTGATACGAAAGGTAAAAAAACAGGCGTTTTGCTTGCTATAAAGGATTGGGAGAAAATTCAGAAGAAACTAAATACGGAGGAGCTCTATGAAGATTTTCGAGAGTCTTTGCGGGAAATAAAATTGCATAAAGAGGGAAAAATAAAACTAAAAGATGCAAGCGAGCTTTTTAAATGAGCATTAAAGCAGTCCATGTGTCCAGTTTTGAAAAAGAGGACTAACAGCAAGATACCAAGCCACAATTCCCAAAATCAATATTGTTGCGCATCCATACTCGTGTGACGAAATCGTGCTATTATTATTTCCTTTTCTTTTACAAGATAGCTGATCCTAAAGTGATGCAACTCAAATGCACGATAATTATCAGTATTGTTGAGTTTGTTCTTATCCGGTCGCCCAGATTCCGGATTGGTAGCTGTCTGGGCAATTTTATACAGAATGTCCTTTTTTACTTTTTCTGCATTTTGCACTGAGCTTTTATGGATGTAATTCATCGCTGATTTAAAATCGACTAACGCTGCTTTATCCCAGTTTATTTTCCTTTTAACGGCTACCATTCCTTAGCCATTTTTTCTACTTCTTCGTGTGTGTAGTATTCACCCGCCTCTACGCGCGCAACAGCCTCATCAATTTCCTTATTGTATTCTTCAATACTTATGCCTGTGCGGGAATGGAGTTTTAAAAAAGACTTTATTACGCTGATAATAGTCTGCTTTTCATCCTTGCCTAAAAGAGGCAGGTAATTGTATATTTCGGTATCTAATGACTTTACTGCCATGCAGTTTGTTTTATAGATTAAAATTAGGACATTTTTTATTATCACTGCGCAGCAGCCGTTTTCTCAAACGGTCTTTTCACAAAGCCATTTCTCTTTTCCTGCGCTTCTTTTGCGGCCTTTATAAAGGCTACAAACAATGGATGCGGGTTTTCTACCGTGCTTTTATATTCGGGGTGAAACTGCACACCAATATAGAAGGGATGGTCTTTCAGCTCTACTATCTCCACAAGGTTTGTAGCGGGGTTTTTGCCTACAGGTATAAAGCCGGCATTCTCAAAGGACGCCGCATATTCATTATTAAACTCGTAGCGGTGACGGTGGCGCTCTGCTATATTCGTGCTGCCATATATAGCGGCAGTGGCCGAGTCCCTGTGCAGTTCGCACTCATAGCTGCCTAAGCGCATGGTGCCGCCCTTCATGGTCACCGTTTTCTGGTCTTCCATCATGCATATAACGCCCTGGTCGGTATCAGGGTCCATTTCTGTGGAGTGCGCCTTGGGCATATCCAGCACATTGCGTGCAAACTCTACGCAGGCCATTTGCATACCCAGGCAGATACCAAAGAATGGTATCTTATTTACCCGCGCAAAACGTATTGCGTCTATTTTTCCTTCTATTCCACGGCTCCCAAAACCTGGGGCTACAAGTATAGCATCGAGGTTGTGCAGCTTTTCCTTAGCGTTTTCTTTGGTCAGGTATTCCGAGTGAATGTTGCGTACTTCTACTTTGCATTCATTCATAGCCCCTGCATGTATCAGCGCTTCCAATATTGATTTGTAGGCATCCTGCAACTCCACATACTTTCCTATCAACCCAATAGTCACTTTGCTTTTAGGGTAGCGCAGCTTGTTCAGGAACTCCTTCCATTTTGTAAGGTCGGGTTCTTTTCCCATTGGCAGCTCCAGCTTTTCAAGGCAGATCACGTCCAGCCGCTCACGCATCATTTCCAGCGGCACCCCATAGATCGTATCGGCATCCAGGGCTTCTATTACTGCATCCTGCGTCACATTGCAAAACAGGGCTATCTTTCTTTTAAGATCTTTATACAGCGGCTCTTCGGTGCGGCATACCAGTACATCGGGCAGCAGGCCATGCTCACTCATCATCTTTACAGAATGCTGTGTAGGCTTTGTTTTCAGCTCTTTCGCAGCTTTCAGATAAGGTATGAGCGTGAGATGGACAACAAGGCAATTTTCCGTTCCCATCTCCCATTTTAGCTGGCGTACCGCTTCAATGTATGGCAACGATTCTATATCGCCAACAGTACCGCCGAGCTCCGTTATTACTATATCAAATTTATTGTCTTCGCCCAGCAGCAGCATACGCCGTTTTATCTCATCGGTGATGTGCGGTATTACCTGTACCGTCTTACCCAGGTATGCGCCTTCGCGCTCTTTGTTTATTACGTGCTGGTAAATGCGGCCTGTGGTTACGTTGTTGGCCTGCGAGGTAAATGTATTGAGGTAACGCTCATAGTGGCCCAGGTCAAGGTCGGTTTCGGCGCCATCTTCCGTTACATAGCATTCGCCATGCTCATAAGGATTGAGTGTGCCGGGATCCACATTAATATAAGGGTCGAATTTCTGGATGGTAGTGGTAAAACCACGTGCCTGCAACAATTTTGCGAGGGAAGCCGCAATTATCCCTTTTCCTAACGATGAAGTAACGCCACCGGTTACAAAAATATACTTTGTCATAACGCTCCTGTTTTGTAAAGACCGGTGCGCAGCTATGGTAATAATAAAAATTGGGGAGGTAGCTCTTGCGGTCGGACAAAGATACAAAGAATGCCGGAATAGCAGCGGGAAATAAACAGAAAATTAAAAACATGCTTAATTCCGGCCCACTTCCGGCTCTTCTGATAAAGAAGTTTCCGACTGCATATTTGTGGTTTCCAGGTGCTTATCTTTTTTCATCAGTCTATCCATCAGTTTTTTAGACATAAACGGCCGCTCAATGTAGAGGTAGAAAACAGCGGCAATAAGCATGATCGGGATTATGAGCAATACAAACTGTAGCAATAGGTTGGGGATGTAATAATTGGTAAGATGCACCTTGACAGTTAGCCTCCCAAGCATGGATATAACGGTATAATGAATAAGATAGGTGGTATAGCACATGCCGCCAATAATAGGTATGAATTTGTAGCTGAACACTTTTTTCACTGCCTCGTTCCTTAGTATTATATAGTACAGCAGCCCGATCATAAACGGAAAGAGCAGCGCACAAAGCAGCCCGATCATTGAAAAGCTATCTTCCCACCGGGGCATCAGGAACATGGCGATCAGGATTACCGGCGCCGCAATGGCCGCCCATTGTTTTTTGAAAAAATCAATGGCGAAACCGCAGACATAAAAATCGGCTATAAGCATCCCGATAAGGAAGTGTTGGGCTGAGCCATAAATACTTAAGAACGTAGGTGGGTAGAAGTTCTGCATCACCACGAAGAAGATAATAAGACATGTTATCAGGCATCTGCGTGCAGTTCTTGGTAGTGCCATTATCCGGAACAGGAACGGGGCCATAAGATAAAACTGTATCTCTATCTCCAGTGTCCAGGCTACAACGGTAACCAATGGGGTGTGGTGGTATATAATATCGTGGGAGTACACCAGCGAGGCCAGTAAGCTGGGGAACAGTGTATGGAAATCGTTGGTCCCCATAACCAGTTGCGCCAGGAAAATGCAGGTCATTACAATAAAGTATGGAGGCTCCAGCCGGGTAAGCCGCCTTACGTAATACTGTTTTAGCTGTATTTTCTTTCCGTGATTAATGTAGTGATGGGCAAAAGGGGTGCATAAAATGAAGCCGCTGATGGCAAAGAACAAAGGCACGCTCCTGTCGAAATTAGCAAACAGCTTGTTCAACCAATGGTAATCGGCAGGATCATCAATAAATTTTATACTTGTTTTATCTAAAAAATATCCCCGGATATGGAATAAGGTAACAAGGGACAAGGATAGAAAACGCATTCCGTCTATTTCGGGAAGATATAGCTGGTTGGTGGTAATACGCCTGAATTTATTAGCTAATTTGCTGATCATGTTGCCTGGGCGGTAAAGGTAGGCAAGAATTCAGGATAGTTCAATTGTTGAAAAACAGGCAACCGGTTCGTTAGTGACGTTGAAAAAATAAATACCACTATATGGCGAAGTTATTTTTCGTTTATGCAAGGCGCAAAATCCGCGAATAGTGAGCTATTTTAGGACTTTTGCAACGAAGCAGAAATGGAAAAGAACGAGTCAGATGGTGGTATTTATTTTTTCATCGTCACTTAGCTTAAAGTAAAGAACATAAGGTTGTCAGCTTTTTTCAAAATTGACATCGTGATGCTTGCGATATTGCAGGCCATGTTTACTCAAATGCACATTTGCCAGGTGCAAGGCTGTATAAAAACAGACGGTAACCTGCCAATCGGGATAATTTTTTATTTGCTGGTTTACGCAGGAAAGAAAAGCAAGGTTGCTTTTTGCCTGTAAAATGTGCTCTTCAAAACTTGCCAAAAGAAAATCAGGATTTAAGTATTTTATAATGGTTGGGAACCGGCAGATTATCACCCCTTTCAACGATCATTGTTTCCATATCAAAACCATAACCATGAAACTGCGCATTTATTTTTGATTCGGCGCGAGATAAAAGGTTTTCCTGCTGCACATTATTGTCCTCAATTTCAGCCCAAACCAGCACTTCGGAATCATTAAAATCAAAAGCCAGCTTATTGGGTAAGATACCTTCAAGACAATTTAAGAACTCAACAATTATTTTGCTTACAAAGTGCTGTTGTGTAATTGCTTTATTTGTTTTCAGTAGTTCGTCGATATTATTCCCCATTAAGTTTTTATAAAAACTTACCAGTTCCGGCGAGGCGGTATTGGTTTCAAGGGCCAGCTCATGTGTGCGCAAAGTGGCAATGAGATTATCAAACCACTCTGCACGTTCACTAACCGGGTTATTTACTAATGTGCTCTTCATATGAAATAATCCAACAAATTTATGCCAAAATAAAGAAAAGCTGCATGATTTATTTTCTGACATACTTTGACATATGATAAGTATAAGCCAGAGTGTTTGATCAACCTTAATTCTTCCTCCTATTCAACGACTGAAAAAATATTTATTACATTTACGCAGCAATAAGGAATAGGCCATTTCTATAATTGCATTGACTTTAATGGCAGCTACTACTATTAATAAGAATACATACGAGCAGGTATATAACCTGTCTGAGGATGAAGGGCTTTACTCGCGTGTGGGCCTTGTGATCTGTATTTTGGTGCAGCGGGGCATACTGGTGGCGGGTTTTAGCATATCGCGGGAACTGCTGACCCTGCATTATACCGGCTATAACAAGAACAGGCCGGTATGGGATATTAATTTCTTCGAGCATCTATTTTCGCAGGAGCCGCTGCTTACCGTACGTGAAAAGGTAAAGGGCGTTTTTACCTGTAGCAACCGCAACATGATCATTCCCGATTCCCTTTATGACGAAGCGGAGGCGAAAAAGTGGATGCGGCAGATCCATTTTATTGAAAAGAAGGACATAATAGAATCTTACCACCTGGAAGATGATAAGGCTAATTATGTGCAGGCCATGCCCTTGAGCATTACTGAGCTTATAAAGATCAATTTCAAGAAGTCGGTGGTACTGCCCATGCCCATTTACCAGTTCAGCAACACCAATAAGCAAAGCCTTTACCTGCAGTGCTGCATTACCGGCGACCAGGTATGTGGTACACTACATAATTATAGCCAGCTATTATGGCACAAAGTATTTGATTATGTATGCGCCGAAGATATAGCCTACGAGATCAGGCAACTGTGTATTGAGAACAATATCTCCCCGTCAAAAATTTCTTTGCGCTGCAACGCGCTAACTGCTGCTGAGTTTGATGTAGTCAATGAGCTTTCGCAATACTTCCCTGGCTTGCGGGCGGGCAATGGCCGAAGCATCAGCGCCAAGTGGGACGCAGCTATATACCTGGCACAACAACTATATGCATGCGTATCGTAGGGGGCACATTCGGAGGTAGAAGGTTTAGTCCGCCAGCCAGGATACCTGCACGGCCCACTACCGAGGTGGCTAAGGAAGGTTTGTTCAACATACTGAGCAATACCATAGATTTTGAAGGTCTTAAAACCTTAGATATTTTTGGCGGCACCGGCAGCATCAGTTACGAGCTGGCTTCGCGGGGCGCAGCAGACCTTACCCTTATAGAACGGGACCCAACCACTATTGATTTCATAAAGAAAACCGCGAAAGAATTAAACATTGCCGACAAGCTCCACATCATCCGTGGTGATGTGTTTAAATTCCTGCAACAAAGCACAGACCAGTACGATTTTATTTTTGCTGGTCCGCCTTATGCCCTACCAAATATTGACCAACTACCATTGCTCGTTTTTGAAAAGAATATGTTGCTACCCAATGGCATATTTGTGCTGGAGCATACGCCACGTAACGACTATCAGAAACACCCCTGTTTCCAGCGAATGAAAAATTACGGCACTACTGTATTTACATTTTTTACACAACCGCCTCAACCAAACGAATAATGCAACGCATCTGTTTATTCCCCGGCACCTTCGACCCCATAACCCTGGGGCACATGGACGTTATAGGGCGCGCCATAAACCTGTTCGACAAGCTGATAATAGGCGTGGGTATCAATTCCTCAAAGCAGCCCATGTTTACCGTAGAGCAGCGCACCGGCTGGATAAAGGAGATCTACAAAAACGAACCGCGCATTGAAGTAACGGGTTACGGCGGCCTTACCATTGATTACTGCCATACCGTGGGTGCGCAGTTCATACTGCGGGGCATTCGCTACATCAGCGACTTTGAATATGAAAAAGCTATTGCCGATATGAACCGTATGCTGGCGCCAGATATAGAAACCATATTCCTCACCTGCTCACCCACCTATTCCACCATCTCCAGCACCCTTGTTCGCGATGTTATTCGCAATGGTGGAAATGCAAGTATGTTTATGCCGGAAGAGGTGAAGTTTTAGGGGCAGGACAATCGCTTTTATACCTGACAAGGTGCAGACAAGTTCGTTATAGAACTAACATACGGGAAACCAGATTTGACAATTTTTTAAAAGTTGTCAAATCTAACACGCACGCAACTCACACCCCATGCAGCATAAACAAGTACCCTATTTCATAAATGCTTTTGTGCTGGTTTGTGCTATCCCCTTTGGAGCGATATTTGCGCTCGCCTCTTTTTTAGCAGCTGCCGGCGTTTCCTCATTTTTCTTTATTACGCCCATGTATATCATTACAAGGACAGCCGAACCAGCAATAATGCGGTAAACGCCAAATAGCCGAAATGTATGCCGCTGTATGTAGGTAATAAAGGATTTTACTACCAACAATGATATAATAAACGAAATCCCGCAACCCACTAACAAAATGTCTATGTTTGATGAATGAAATACTTCGGGTGTTTCTTTGTAGGTGTCATGTAACTCCTTTAACGTAGCCGCCGCCATTGTGGGTATGGCAAGAAAAAATGAAAACTCTGCGGCTACCTTCCTGTCTAATCTTGTTGCCAACCCGCCGATTATTGTTGATGCGCTGCGGCTAAGGCCCGGAAAAAGTATTGATAAGACCTGGAAGCAACCTATTTTAAATGACTGCGGATAAGTAATATCTTCTTCCTGGTGAACAACAGGCTTCTTAAACCAATTATCAACAAACAATAATACGATACCGCCTGCAACCGTCACACATGCGATAATTTTTATGTCGCCGAGTATATGCTCAATATGTTTTTTTAGTAACGCCCCAAATATCAACGCCGGAATTACTGCTATGACTAACTTAATATAAAAAGAGACTTCTTTAAAATTTACAAACTTCTTCCAATATAAGATTACGACCGCCAGAATAGCGGCAAACTGGATAACTATATCAAACATATTGCCGAATGGTTCCTTTGGATCCATTTGCATGATGGCTTTAACGAACTTAATATGGGCTGTTGATGATACTGGAAGGAACTCCGTTATCCCCTCTACTATGGCAATTACTACAGATTGTATCCAGGTCATAATTAGGGAATATTAATGTATTTGTGTGCTTGCAAAGATAATTGCCATTTTGGATGTTGCTTAATATATTCTATTAACATTGGAGTAATACTATCCCGCTTGCTCCATTCTGGTTGCAAGTATAGCTTACAGTCGGGGTTTACCTGGGCTGCGTAATGCTCGGCCCATGCTATGTCAGACTTGTGGAACACTACTATTTTCAGCTCATTGGCCATCTGTATATATTCTTCAAGCGGGGCTTTAAACTTTTTAGGGGAGAGCGTTACCCAATCCAGGTCGCCGGTGAGCGGGTGTGCGCCAGACGTTTCGATGTGTGCCTGGAAACCTGCCTTATGCAGCTCATTGCAGAGGGCTGTAAGGTCATGCATGGCTGGTTCGCCCCCGGTTATCACCGCGATCCGTCCTTCGTGTTCTGCGGCAATAGCAGCAATTTTCCCAACCTCCATAAGCGGGTGTGCCGCAGCGTCCCAGCTATCTTTTACATCGCACCACACACAGCCCACATCACAGCCGCCCAGCCTTATGAAATAGGCGGCTTTGCCGGTATGGAAGCCCTCGCCCTGGAGCGTATAAAAATGCTCCATTACTGGGTATGAGATAGGTTGTGTACTATTCAAAGTGGGAATGTTAGTATTTTCAAACGAGTGGAAATTGTAATTCTTTGTGATTTGTCCTATCTACCAATTTAGCAGACAGTGTCTGCTAAATACATACAGTTTTTTTTACCACAAAGGTCACAAAGGAAATTCACAAGGGTCACAAAGCTCACTTTGTGTCCTTTGTGGTTCAACTTCGTGTCCTTTGTGGTTATTTTCACTACCCTTGACCTGATGAGCAAACCTAATTACCAACCCCTATTTCGGCTTTTTGCTTCGCCGCCAGCAGGGTATTCTTCATCAGGCCGCAGATGGTCATCAGGCCAACACCTTTAGGTACCGGTGTAATATAACTGCACAATGGGGCTACATTATCAAGGTCCACATCACCCACAAGCCGTGAGCCGCTCTTTTTAGTTGCGTCGTCTATACGGTTTATACCAACGTCTATGATTATAGCGCCGGGTTTTACCATATCGGCTGTCACATACTTAGGTCGGCCAATCGCAGCAATAATAATATCTGCGCTACGGGTAATGTCTGCGAGGTTCTTTGTTTTGGAATGGCACATGGTCACGGTAGCATTCCCCGGGTTGGAAGCACGGCTCATGAGTATGGTCATGGGAGTGCCTACGATATTGCTCCTGCCTATTATCACACAGTGCATACCTGTGGTATCTATCTTATAATATTCCAGCATCAGCATGATACCATACGGTGTGGCCGGAAGAAATGTAGGCTGGCCAAGCAACATTTTGCCCAACGAGATGGGGTGGAAACCATCCACATCCTTACCTGGACTGATGGCGTTGATCACCGAATCACCGGATATATGGCCCGGCAACGGCAACTGAACAAGGATACCATCAATAGTATCATCGTTGTTCAGCCTTTCTACTTCGCTGATCAGGTATTCCTCGGTTATATCTTTCTCAAAACGGAGAAGGGTAGAGTCAAAGCCCAGTTCTTCGCAGTGTTTCACTTTAGAGCCCACATAGGCTTCGCTTGCCGGGTTATTGCCCACCAATATAGCGGCAAGGTGAGGTTTTTTACCGCCATTTGCCTGCCATTCTGTTACTTCCTGTTTTATCTGCTCTTTAATGTGTGCAGAAACTAATACGCCATCAAGTAGTTGCATAATGCAAATATAACCTAAAAGGGCTAATTGGTCAAGCCCACTTTATACTAATTCGGGAAGATGCACATGCTTTTCCTCGTACTCCTTTACTAAAGACAGCAATAAAGCCAGTTCGGTAGCCTCCGGCGTTCCTTCATCGGCATGAAAAATTGCCAAAGTACGGGTAACTGCCTTTTCGTATTCATCCTCAGTTTTTAACTCTGTCCAGTTCATTTGTGCCCTATTTTAGAGGTGCAAATTTATACTGCACAAGGGATAAATTCGTGAGTTTTCATTTTAATAGAAAAATCGAAGAACTGTCATGGTGAGCCCCGCCGAACCATGACATGCTGAAAATTGTGTTTGAGCTAAATCGAAGCTATCTACACAAATTTATCCCTTGCGCAGTATAGAATATAATATGCTATTTTCCACTTATATTCCGGTCATCCGCAGAATTTTGGCTTATCACGCCCATTTTCCGCAGTAGCCTCCGGTTTTCGCGTTTATGTATCAGGTTATAGGCAATAGCATAGATTACCGGCAATATGAGCAGCGTCAATATCGTAGAGGTTATCAGTCCACCTATCACCACAATTGCCAGCGGCTTTTGCGTTTCAGAGCCTATGCCAGTGCTTATTGCCGCAGGCAACAGCCCTATTGCTGCCATAAGAGCAGTCATAACTACCGGCCTTATACGCGAATGCACCCCATGTTCTATAGCCTTGTGCAGGGTCATTTTTTCATCTAAGTTTTTTCGGAACACACTTATGAGTATCACCCCGTTCTGGATACAGACCCCGAACAAGGCTATAAAGCCAATGCCCGCACTGATGCTGAAATTCATACGGGTAATATGCAGGGCAAGTATGCCGCCTATCAATGCAAATGGTACGTTCAGTATGGTGAGCAACGCGTCTTTGACGTTGCCGTAGGTAATGAACAATAAGAGGAAAATGGCGATAAGGCATAGTGGCACCACCTGCGATAACGTTTTTGAGGCACGCTGCGCATTCTCAAACTCGCCGTTCCATGTCATGCTATAGCCGTGCGGTATCTTTACGTTTGCCTGCACCTTTTTTTGCGCCTCGGCTATGGTGCTGCCCAGGTCGCGGCCACGGATGGAGAATTTAACCGGTATATACCGGGCATTATTGTCGCGGTACACAAACGACGGACCGGTAAGCACTTTTATATCAGAAATTTCCTTTATCGGGATGCGGGTATTGTCTTGCGTAGGCACCATCAGGTTTTCTATTTTTTCCTGTGTATTCCTGAATTCCTTATCGTATCGCACCCTGATATCAAATTTGCGCTCCCCCTCATAAAGCTGCGTAGCTGCCTTGCCGCCAATGGCCATTTCTATTACTGCGTTGGCATCGGCTATACTCACGCCATAGAGCGCCATCTTCTGCTGGTCCAGTTCTATCCTGAATTCCGGCTGGCCCAGGTTCCTGAGCACTCCCAGGTCTTCTACGCCCTGCACGGTTTTTAGCTGCCCCATAACCTCATCTGCCAAGGTATCCAGTGTACCGAAGTCTTTCCCCGAGATCTTTACTGCCAGCGACGCCGGAACCCCCGCAACTGCCTCTTCCACATTGTCCCTTATCGGTTGCGAATAGTTGTACAGGATACCGGGTATCTTACTCAACTGCTTATCCATATCATCGATAAGGCTTTCTGTGGTCACGCCCTTAGGCCACTGGTCTTTCTGCTTCAGGTCCACGGCTATTTCTATATTGAAAAAACCTTTAGGGTCGGTGCCATCAACTGTACGCCCCACCTGGGCCAGCGTATGCTGCACTTCGGGGAACTGTTCCAATATCGTCATCATCTTCCGGGCAATCTGGTTAGATTCATCCAGCGATGCGCTCATTGGTAACTGCCCTTTTACCCACAAAGCGCCCTCGTCCAGTTCAGGCAGGAACTCCGAACCTAAGAACCTTGCAGAGAAGAATGTAACAGCCATCACAGATATAGCTATTATGAGGCTGGTGCGCTGCCGCTTGTAAACCCAACGGAACCCCTGCATCACATACTTCTCAAAAAAACCAACAACGGGGTTGTGTTTTTCACGTACGTTTTTGCGCAACAATATGCTTGATAACGCCGGCACGAGCGTGAGGGTATAGATAAGGGCGCCAAGTAATGCGAAGCCGAGTGTATAAGCAAGCGGCGAAAACATTTTACCTTCCACTTTCTGAAACGCAAATATGGGGATCAGGCAGGTAAGAATAATGATCTTTGAGAAGAAGATCGCCTTGCCCATCTCCGTGCCTACGTTTTTAAATAACCCCAGTTTTGCCAGCTTATTAAACCGCTCCATGCCCACCTCTTTAGCCCGATGATCGAGGGCCACGAAAAGCCCCTCAACCATCACCACGGCGCCATCTATGATGATACCGAAGTCCACCGCCCCCATCGATAGCAAGTTGGCGGTCATGCCTTTGAGGCGCATGAGCATGAACGCGAAAAGCAGCGCCAGCGGCACAATGATGCCCACAATAAGCGTGGTACGCCAATCGGCCATAAAGATGAGGACGATGAGCGTAACGAGTACAATACCTTCAAAAAGGTTGTGCAATACCGTATGGGTAGCAAACTCCATGAGGGTACTCCGGTCATAAAAGGGTACTATTTTCACGTCTTTCGGCAGCACATTCTCATTAAGCTCTTTCACCTTTTCGTGGATGCCTGCAAGCACCTGCGCAGCATTCTCCCCTTTGCGCATCACAATGATGCCTTCCACCACGTCTTCATCCTTATCGTGCTTCACATCGCCCAGGCGCGGCTTTTCAGTTTCGGCCACTTCTGCTATGTTCTTTACGAGAATAGGCACGCCGTTTATTTTGGTCACGATAACGTTCTTTATCTCGTTTATATCATTAAGCAGTCCTATGCCCCTGATAATAAATGCCTGTCCGTTCTGCTCCAGCACGTCCCCACCCACATTTATGTTGCTTTTAGATACAGCATTATAAACGTCAAGTGGCGTAAGCCCGTAGTTCATTATCTCATTCGGGTTCACGCGTATCTCGTATATCTTTTCGCCGCCGCTGAAAGTGTTTACGTCCGCAACGCCGGGTACCGATTTAAACTGCCGGTCCAGTACCCACTCCTGTATCGTATTCAGGTCGCGTATGTTTTTTGTCTTGCTCTCTAATGTATATCGGTATATTTCCCCGGTAGGCCCGTATGGAGGCTCTATTTCCGGCGATATGCCATCCGGCAGGTCGGCATTACCTATTCTTGTGAACACTTGTTGGCGCGCAAAGGCATCATCAATATTGTCGTCAAATATCAGCCGGATATACGAGAGGCCGAAGCACGATGTGGACCTGAGATTTATCTTGCCTTGCACCGAATTCAGCGCAGTTTCAAGGGGAATGGTTACGAATTTTTCCACTTCCTCTGCACTGCGGCCCTGCCACTGGGTAATGATAATGATCTGCGTATTGGTTACGTCCGGGAAGGTTTCAATCGGTGTGTCCCGGTAGCAGATATACCCGATGACTGCAAGTATTGCCGTCATAAAAAACACAAAATATCTGTGCCGGAGCGAAAAGTATATTATTTGCTTAATGAATTTATTCATGGACTAAATGGTTTGTGATGCAATACAGAACTAACGTTGAATACTATTCAACGCTCAATAAGAATCCACAATTTACACCTAATTTCAAGAGATATAAGTGCAGTTAAAAATAATTAACCTATTGAATAAAACAAAAGCCCACCTCGTTGAAGAAGCGGGCTTTTTGTACGCAAATATTCTAAAGATCAGTTTACAGCGCCTATACGTTTCAGCAACTTCCTGTTCTCCCGCTTATGGATAAGGTTATGCACCATTGTATAGATAACCGGCAGGATAAGCAGTGTAAGAATTGTTGATGTGATAAGCCCTCCTATAACTACTGTCGCAAGCGGTTTCTGGGACTCCGACCCTATACCCGTGCTAAAGGCCGCAGGCGATAATCCGATAGCGGCCATCATGGCCGTCATCACCACAGGGCGCACCCTTGATACCACACCCTCATGGATAGCTTTCTTCAAGGGCATTTTCATAATGTCCAGGTTATGCTTGAACTGCGAAATAAGTATGACGCCATCCTGTACACAAATGCCTGCCAATGCTATAAACCCTATACCCGCAGAAATACTAAAATTCATGCCCCTGATGTGCAGCGCAAGAATGCCGCCTATCAATGCAAAAGGCACATCGATCAACACAATAAGCGCATCTTTTACATTTCCGAATGCTACGAAAAGCAAAATAAAAATCATCAGCAGGCAGATTGGCACCACTGTTGCCAATGTATTCTGAGCCCGTTCCTGGTTTTCAAACTCGCCATTCCATGCCACAGAGTAATCGTCAGAGAGTTGTAGTTTTTTCTCTATGGTTTTCTGTGCCTCCTGAATTGTTCCGCCCAGGTCGCGGTCGCGAACACTAAACTTCACACCTATGTAGCGGGTGTTTTTATCCCTATATACAAAGGCAGGGCCGGTAATGATCTTTATATCGGCTATGTTTTTCAACGGCACCACGTTACCGTTGCCGCAGGGCACAATAAGATTGTTTATCTTCTCGTCATCGTCTCTGAAATCTTTATCATAACGAATCCGGATGTCGAAGCGCCTGTCATTGTCATATAATATGGTTGCGGCTTTTCCTCCCAGCGCCATCTCTATTATCGAATTTGCATCGGCGACGTTCACGCCATACAAAGCCATTTTTTGCTGGTTCAGCTCTATCCGGTATTCCGGTTGCCCCACCACTTTAAACTCTCCAAGGTCGGTAACCCCTTTTATGCCTTTAAGGATATTCCGGGCCTCCGCTGACTTTCGTTCAAGCGTATCTAAGTTCGGGCCAAATATTTTTAACGCATTTTCTGCCGGAACACCCGCTATCGCCTCCGCTACATTATCGCTGATGGGCTGTGCAAAGTTGAAGATCACTCCGGGGAAAGCAGCCAGTTTCTTGTTCATGTCGTCCACAACCTCATCCATGGTCATCTTGCGCTTCCATTCGCCCTTGGGGTACATGGATACGGCAAACTGCACGTTGGCAAACCCTTTGGGGTCGGTTCCATCATTTGTGCGGCCCACCTGTATCAACACCTCCTTCACTTCAGGGTACTGCTTCAGCACGCTGTATATCTTCTGCGAAACATCGTAAGACTCCCCGAGAGAAGAGCTGATGGGCATTTGCGCGGTTATCCATAACGCACCCTCATTGAGCTTGGGCAGAAATTCGGTACCCAGGAAGTGCGTGGACGCAAACGTAAGCAGCATGATGGAGAAAGCGGTGATAACGCTTGTCTTAGGGAACCTGGAAATGTACCTTGCCGACCTGTCCACCAATTTCTCCAACCCTATAACCATAGGGTTGTGTTTTTCCCTAACATTCTTTTTTAGGAGGATACTGGCAAGAGCGGGAACTAATGTGAGCGTGTAGATCAAAGCCCCGAGCAATGCAAATCCAAGTGTATAGGCCAGCGGAGAGAACATTTTTCCTTCCACTTTAGTAAAAGCGAATATGGGCAACAAGCAGGTAATGATGATCAGCTTTGAGAAAAATATAGCCTTCGCTTTGTCCACAGCCACATTTTTAAATGCGCCCAGCTTTATCAATCTATTGTATCGCTCCATACCCACATCCCTGGCCATGTGGTCCATTGCCACGAATATGCCCTCCACCATCACCACGGCGCCATCTATAATGATACCAAAATCCACAGCGCCCATAGATAGCAAATTGGCGGTCATGCCTTTCAGCCGCATACAGGTGAACGCAAACAACAGCGCCAACGGAATGATAAGCGCCACAATTAGCGTAGTGCGCCATTCGGCCATAAACAGGAACACAACAACCGTAACCAACAATATACCTTCAATAAGGTTGTGTATCACTGTTTCCGTACAAAAATCCATTAATGTGGTACGGTCATAGAAAGTGCTGATCTTCACATCTTGCCGGGCAAGGACTTTATTCAGTTCTGCCACTTTTTTGTGCAGCAGATCTAATACCTGGCGCGGGTTTTCGCCTTTACGCTGTACGATGATACCTTCTACAACATCGGGTTGGTCATTTCTGCTCACTTTGCCAAGCCTCGGCGCAAAGCTCTCTCTTACATCAGCCACGTTCTTCACAAGAACAGGAACGTTATTTATGTTTGTGATGATCACGTTATTGATCTCGTCAATGTCGTTGAGCAACCCGATGCCCCGCACCACAAACGCCTGGCCGTTACGCTCTATAACATCACCGCCAACATTGATGTTGCTTTTATTCACGGCGTTGAACAGGTCGAGAGCGGTCAGGCCATACTTCAGCAGCAGGTTCGGGTTCACGCTGATCTCAAATATTTTTTCCTCACCGCCAAATGTATTCACATCAGCCACACCTGGCACTGATTTGAATTGCCGTTCCAGGAACCAATCCTGTATGGTAGTGAGCTCACGCACCGATTTGGTGTGGCTGGTTAAGGTATATCGGTATATCTCGTCCGTTGGGCCATATGGCGGCTCTATTTCCGGTTTCACACCATCTGGCAGGTCCACATTCAGTATCCGGCTCAGCACCTGCTGCCTGCCGAATCCGTCTGTGATACCATCATCGAAAATGATGACGATGTAAGAAAGCCCAAAGCACGAAATAGTACGCAGGCTTGTTTTGCTTTGTACCGAATTTAATTCTGTTTCAAGAGGAATGGTTACGAGTTTCTCTATTTCTTCGGCGCTCCGGCCTGCCCATTGGGTGATAATGATGATCTGGGTATTCGTTACGTCCGGGAATGTTTCAATTGGCGTATTGCGGTAACTTACGAAACCGATCACGGCAAGAATGGCAGTCATAAAAAATACAAAGTATCTATGACGCAGTGAGAAGTATATTATTTGCTTTATGAGCTTATTCACGATCTGTAGATTTTTAACAACATACCGGTGGCAATCAATTTATAGCCATAACGATCTCCGTTAACAGCCAAGTAATGCCCGGTACTGATTGTTCAGTTTAATAAAATGGATGAATTCCGGAATGGTAAATACCGGCTCAAGAAAGTATTAGTGACGTTGAAAAAATAAATATCACTATATGGCGAAGTTATTTTTCTTTTATGCGAGGCGCAAAATCGGCGAATAGTGAGCTATTTTAGGACTTTTGCAATGAAGCAGAAATGGAAAAGAACAAGTCAGATGGTGGTATTTATTTTTTCATCGTCACTTCAGAAGAACTACTGTGCGGTTAACTGGTTAAAAATGAGGATCTGGTTTTTCGTTATAAGCCTGTCGCCTACAGCCGCACCTTCGCTGATAAATGTTCTGGCGCCTACCGTTTTCAACACTTCCACCTGCGCTACTTTCAGGTCGCTGTCGTTCTTGTACACCACCACATAGTTCTTACCCTCTTGTGGTATAATAGATGCAGTAGGGACACAGATAGCGCGGCTGCCCTCTTCGTTGGTCACCATAACCTTGGCAAACATATCTGGCTTCAGCAGCATATCCTTGTTATCCAGGTTTATGCGCACCTTCATAGCCTTGCTCTGGGGGTCCAGTACCTGGCTTATCTTATCAATTTTGCCTGAAAAGACTTTGTCCGGGTAAGATAGCGGCAGCACCTGTACAGTATAGCCTTCCTTTATCTTGGAAATGTCCGCCTCATACACATTTGCATACACCCATACATTTTTAAGGTCGGAGATGGTAAAAAGGTTATCCCCCATATCCGGGCGGATGAATGCCCCGGCAGTAACTTTCTTCTCCACTATATAGCCATCTATCGGCGCCGTAACCACGTATTTACCGCCCTCACTGGTTTTACCTCCGCCATTGATGGTTATTAACGACTGTACTTTGTTTTTTGCGGCAACTGCTTTTTCATAGTTCTGCTTTGCCTCATTGTATTCCTTCTCGCTGCTGATGCCGCTTTTGTAGAGCGACTCTGTATTGTCCATTTGCCGTTTTGCTATAGACAGGTCGGCATTGGCGCTGTTCAGGTCACTGTAGTTACCGGCCACATCTGCGCTGTGTATTACGGCAAGCACTTGTCCCTTGCTTACTTTATCGCCCAGCGAGGCCTTAGCCTCTACTACCTGCCCACTACTGCGCGGAAAAACTTTCACTACATTGTTATCGTTAAATGCCACTACACCGCTCAGCGAAAGCTCATCAGATATATTGCAGTTCTGCACCGTATCTAACTGGATCATGTGGCGCATGGTATCGCTCAAAATGAATTTTTTGCTAACCTCTGCGACCGGTTCTTTATGCTCACATGCGGTAGTTAGTACCACGATGCCCAGCAGGATAAATAATATGGTTTGTTTCGTCCTCATTATAAAAATATTTTTGATTGTTAGTTTATTATGTCCACTCCTACTATATCGTTAACGTCTTCTTTTGCCAGGCGCAAATTCAGTATTTGCTGTAGCTGCTGCTCCCTTATGTCCTGGTAGTCGCTGAAATAGTCGAGGAATTCTATCAGGCTTATCTGCCGGTTATTATAGCTCTCCGCAATATTTTTCTGTAGCTGGTAATATTCGCTATAGAAATGTGCGTTGCTCTTAGAACTAAGCTGCACCGTGAGCAGCAATTTCTGGTAGGCATTCAGCACATCATTTTGCAGTTTCTGCTCCGCCTGGGTCACAAGGGCTTCTTCCTGCTTCACCTGGAAGTGTGCCGATTTTATGTTGCCCTGGTTCCTGTCCCACAATGGCAACGGAAGGGAAATGGAAAGGCCGTAGTAATTAGGCGTATAGTTTGCATTCTGGTCAAACTCCGGCCCAAAGGTCAGGTCTGGCGCCGACAGCGCCTTTTGCAACCGCAGGTTTTGCTGGTTGTATTGCAACTGGTACACCTCCTGCTGGTAGTCTGTATTGTTATGCCTGGCGCTATCTACTAATTGCAGCACATTTAGTGTGGGCAGTGCAGTGCTTTCGGAATCAGTCGCTGCCGGCAGTATGAATTTATTGCCGGTAACCTGCAAAACCGTTTTCAGCTCGCTTTCGGCGTCATTCATATCCTTTGCATTGTCGGTAATATCCTGCTGCAGGCTTATAGTCAGTGCCTGCACACGCAGGTATTCTTTCTTGGCAATATTGCCGGCGCTTAGTTCCTGTTCCTGGGCATTCATCAGCTTCGCAAGGCGCGCCATATTTTCGCTATACAGCCGGGCTTTGCCCTGTAGTTGCGCTATAGTATAGTAGTCTTTTATGAGCGTGGCACGCAGGCTGCGCAGCACACTTTTGAACTGCCATTCAGCCAGTGCCACATTTGTTCTTGCCAGGTCCACCTGCTTGCCGCGCTTGCCGGCGGTTTTTATCAACTGCTGCACCTGCACATAGACCTCCCCTTGCGGATTGCCCGAAGCGTCAGTGCCATGCTGGAAGAAATGCCCGTTGGTATATACGTTCTGGTCGGTATTCAAAACAGGGTTATCCCATTTTTTGGCCTGCTCCACGAGCGCCTGGCTCGATTGGATATTGTAGTGCTGCGCCAGCAATTGCAGGTTATTGTCTAGAAATATTTTCTCGGCCTGCTTTATATCCAGCCTCAAGGTATCTGGCGCGGCCATTTGGCTGCCATCCTGGGCATATGTTATATTCGATTGCAAAAAATACATGCAACATAGTGTGCATATACTTTTTGCAAGCATTTTATGAAGCATGCAAATAAGTTTAAGTAAATGTTAGTCAGAAATTGTTATAAAAAAGTAGTACCACGAAGGCACTACCCAATAGATCAACACGACTTGGGGGGTGGGGGATTTATCTCTTCGAAAAATAAATAATTGTAGCTTTCAGAGAGATGGACTGAATGCACCACGGGAATAATTGCGTTATAATGAAAAAGACCTGGAGACTGTAATATGCCCTCGTAAGAAACATACTTTGGAACATGTGTTTTCCGGCTGGTATTATTTTGCGATGATACCGATGTTTGCACGGTAAGGTCGTGTAAGTTCTGGCGGGTTGCCTTGGTAAATACCGAAGGCGATTCGGGATTGGGGTTAAAATGCATCACAGACAGGCTATCAGGCTCATCGCTAAGCAAATACCCGCATATAAGCAGGAAAATGCCTAAAAACTGAACGATATATTGCTTTACATGCGGCATGGGTACAAAACAGGATGCAATATTAGCGATAGAAAAAATAAAATTGTGTTAATTAATGATAATGCTTGCGGTCAGACCTCGGTCCTTTTCTTCCCGGTTGTTAGAAAATCGAACTATGAACTAGGCGCAATACTATAGCTTTGCATATTTACAACGATTATGCAGGTAAAACACATCATACAAACAATAGAAAAAGTAGCCCCGCCCATATACCAGGAAAGCTACGACAACTGCGGGCTGCAGGTGGGTAACCCGGAAGATGAGGTGACAGGGGTATTAATATCGCTGGACGTTACGGAAGCTGTATTGGAAGAGGCCATTCAGCGTGGTTGCAATATGATCGTTTCCCATCACCCCCTTATTTTTTTCGGACTGAAAAGAATATCGGGGCGCAACTATGTGGAGCGGGTGATTCGGAAGGCAATAAAACACGACATAAGCATTTATGCAGCCCATACCAACCTGGACAATATGCACACCGGCGTCAATGCCAAAATTGCTGAAAAGCTACAGCTAAGGGATATTTCCATCCTATCGCCCAAGGGCAATACCCTGAGTAAACTATACACTTATGCTCCGCTCAGCGCTGCCGAAAAATTACGTGAGGCCCTGTTTGCGGCCGGTGCAGGCCACATCAGCAAGTACCGCGAGTGCAGCTTCAATACTACCGGCACTGGCTCCTTCCGGCCGCAGGAGGGCGCTAACCCGGCAATTGGCGAGGCCGGAGGCAAGCGGGAATGGGTGGAAGAGGTGAAAATAGAAGTAATTGTAGAAAAGCATATAGAGGGCGCTGTAATGGCGGCATTGCGAGCTGCGCACCCTTATGAAGAGGTGGCATACGAGCTTATTCCGCTGCCCAACGCCAACCAGCACATAGGGGCTGGTATGATCGGTTATACCCAAAACCCGGTGATAGAAGACTACTTCATGGAATTTCTTAAAGACAAAATGAAAGCAGATTGCATCCGTCACACTGCATTCCTTAATAAGCCAATAAAGAAAGTGGCCCTATGCGGTGGCGCAGGGAGCTTCCTGCTCAAAGATGCCATACAGGCGGGGGCAGATATATTTATCACCGCCGACTATAAATACCACCAATTCTTCGATGCAGAAGGAAAAATTATCATAGCTGATATAGGCCATTACGAAAGCGAGCAATTCACGTCTGAAATATTTGAGGAAATACTTAAGAAAAAATTCCCTACATTTGCAATCCTTTTATCAAAATTGAATACCAATCCAGTAAAATATTTTTGCTAATGGCCACAGTAAAAGACTTTTCGGTTGAGGAAAAGCTCACCGCCGTCCTTGCGTTACAAAAGATCGATTCTAAGATAGACGAGATCAAAACCATGAAGGGCGAATTGCCAATGGAAGTTAAGGACCTTGAAGACGAGATCGAAGGGTTGCAGACCCGCGTTAATAATACTGACGCAGAGATCAACAGCATCAATACCTTCATAGAAACAAAGAGCAACGCAAAGAAAGATGCGCAGGCCCTGATAAAAAAATACGAAAAACAGCAGGACAACGTCAAGAACAACCGTGAGTTTGAGGCCATCAACAAAGAAATGGAGATGCAGGAACTCGAGGTGAGGCTTAATGAGAAGCACATAAAAGATGCTACTTATGAGCAGAAAGACCGTACCAATGCACGCCTGAAAACTGAAGAAAAAATTGCAGCAGTAGAAGAAGCCCTTGCTATAAAACGCCAGGAACTGGAAAAAATATCTGCCGATACAGAAAAGGAAGAAAAAGTGCTGCTGAAAAAGTCGCAGGAAGCTAAGGAAAAGGTTGACCCACGTTTGCTTTCGGCTTACGAGCGCATCCGTTCCAGCTACCGCAACGGCCTTGCAGTAGTGCCGATCCTTCGCGATTCATGCGGTGGTTGCTTCAACGTTATCCCTCCACAGCGCCAGAGCGAAATTCGCCAGCACAAAAAGATCATCGTATGCGAACATTGTGGCCGCATACTCGTTGATGCCGACCTTAACGACAAGGTGAACATCAAGGGATAAAACATAAAACCAAATGCCTCACGGCAGGTAAGGAACGATGACAAAATAACTCCGGCAACTTGCCAAACTTATTTTGTCATCGTTCCTAAATAGTAAAACAGCAGGGCGTAAAATTTTCTACGCCCTGCTGCTTTACTTATATGCCTAAACGTCAATGACAGCGGCACAGTACCGGCACTAAAGCTCATAACTATAACCAGCCCGCTGCCCGACCCGGGCCGTAGGTGGCGCGGCAACCATATGTGAACTGGCCAAAAAAATCCCGCCAACATAAGAATAACTTTACTTATTTTGCTATCCTTATGAAGCATTACCGTTTTTTTATCTTGTTACCGGCAACGGCACTTTTATTGATCATTTTATTGCAGAATACTTCTTTTGCGCAGCAGGCAGCGGCTATTCACTACACTAAGAAAGAAATAATGGTACCCACGCGGGATGGGACAAGGCTATTCACACGCATATATACACCCGATGGCATTACTACCCCGCTGCCTATATTGCTGATGCGGTCGCCATACATAGACTGGAACATAGGGGTGCTGAGCCCCGACAAGGATAGCTATGTAAAGAACCTGGCTGCCGAGGGGTACATATTTGTTTACCAGAACATAAGGGGCAAGCAGAAAAGCGAAGGTGAATTTATAATGGAGGGCGCCTTTAATAAAACGGACCCACGGGTGATAGACGAAGCATCTGACACCTACGACCTCATAGACTGGCTGCTGAAAAACACCAATAATAATGGCAAGGTAGGCCAACTGGGTATCTCGTATCCTGGTGAACTGGCGCTGATAAGCGCTATAAAGCCACACCCCGCGCTAAAGGCGGTATCGCCACAGGGCACGGTGGGCGACTTTTTCTTAGGCGATGATTTTTTTCATAATGGCGCGTTCCGGCTATCCTTTGCGTTTGAATACTCTTATGGCGAGGAAGCGATAAAGGGCGATACTTCCTTTCCCTTCCCGATGTATGACCTGTATGATTTTTACCTGAACCTGGGGTCGCTGGCGAATGTAAACAAGAAGTATTTCCACCGCCAGATACCTACCTGGAACGACTTCTTAGTGCACCCGAACTATGATAAATACTGGCGTGATAAGGCGCCTGTAAACTACTCAGACACGCCGCATGTGCCCATCCTGCATGTAGGCGGCTACTGGGACCAGGAGAACATGAACGGCCCGGAAGCCCTGTATGCCAAAATGGAGAAGTACGATAAGCGCAATTATAATTACCTGGTGCTGGGCCCATGGAGCCATGGCCAATGGTCGGACTCGGCGGCTAACTCTATAAGCGACTACAAGATGGAACGGAATACGGCTGATGACTTCAGGGAGATCCAGAAGGCGTGGTTCGACTACTGGCTGAAGGGCGTAGGCGATGGAAAATTCCCGGAAGCAACTTGCTTCCAAACCGGGTCTAACGTATGGAAAACCTATGCCACATGGCCCGATAAGTCGGTAAAGCCGGAAAGGCTGTACCTGGAAGAGCACAAAAAGCTATCCTTTCGCAAACCAACGCCCGATGATAACGGGTTTGACAGCTATGTAAGCGACCCGGCAAACCCCATTGTATATAGGGTGAGGCCGATAGAGGTGACCTACTCTGATAGCTCTGACTGGGACCGATGGCTATCGGAAGACCAGCGGTTTGTGGACCACCGGCCCGATGTACTCACCTATAAGTCGGACACGCTGGACGCCGACCTGACGATAACCGGCGATGTGGTGGCCCACTTGTTTGCCAGCATCACCGGCTCTGACGCCGACTGGGTGGTGAAGCTCATAGACGTGTATCCCGACCTGTACAAAAAGAAGCCCGACATGAGCCAGAGCGAACTGATGATAGCCGAAGATATCTTCAGGGGCCGGTTCCGGCAGGGATTTACCACCCCGCAGCCCATACCATCTGGCAAGGTGGAGGAGTACAAGATAGGGCTGCACGAGGTGAACCATGTGTTCAAAAAAGGGCACCGCATAATGGTGCAGATACAAAGCTCCTGGTTCCCCGTATTCGACCGCAACCCGCAAAAGTTTGTACCCAACATATTCCTTGCCACAGAAAAAGACTTCATAAAATCGACACAGGAGATATACCGCAGCAAGCAATACGCCACCTACATAGAACTACCGGTAGTAAACGAGCCGGGACGGCTGAGTGTGAAGTAATTTAATGGCTGAATAGCTCAATGACTTAATTGCTCAAAGCCCTTGGCGTTTGCGCGGAACGCGTTTCGTTAGGGTGTTTGGAAAGGCTATGAAGTATGGAAGCTCTGGAAACAGCAGATATACCTGCTTTCATGTCATCCGGAGTCTTTTTAACTGTAACGTCCCTTGTATATGCTATGTGCAATAACGATTTTAATTTAAACAGCGTCTTTAGCGCATATTTGAACCGCTCTACGATCTCCTGATTCTTGCTGATTGCAGTTATCTTCTCGTCAATTTCCACAAAAGCGGTAATGATCTTATCCGTCTGATCCTTCAGGTCTTTGATCGCAGCTTTGCTTAAAGCAAAAATATGATTGTCGAACCCTTCGACTGATAAAATAAGGTCTGCAAGGTCTTCGTTAAGGCCCTGCGACGTCACAAGACTATTTGAGTTGCCCTGATTGCCAGTTTGCCTGATTATTGGCGCCGCCTTCTTTTGTATGTCTAATGTATGTCTAAAGTAAGTAACATGCTCTGCAAATATAAGTTTATTTTAGAACTTAAAGGGGTCAGTTTCCATGGTTTAAATGTGTCACTTTACCTAACCTGCCCCACTGATCCTCCTCCGCTGAAAAAGCTACGGCGGACCAAGAAAAAATGTTTTGTGGATAACTAAGTATTATCCTGTCTGTGCTATGATAATCCTGTAGGCTATTGTAGCGGTTGCTCGGTTTTTGGGTGACCCCATTGGTGACCCCATTTTGGGGGTGTGTTCCGCCGTTGCTGAAAATAGCTAAGGCGGACAACGGGGGTGAGCACTTTTTTACCACAAGGGTCACAAAGGAGACACAAAGATCACAAAGCCTACACTCCTTCCTCGCAAAATTTGTGCCGGTTATGGTGTGGCTGGGGGTGAGATATTCACATTTTGAGGCGAGGTCTTTTATAAATTGTACCTTTTCAGTCTATTTACCCAAGATTCTATACCTCAAATACGTCATAATAAATGATGAAGCATATTGTGCTAATTCTTTCCTGCGTTATAACGGCCCACCTGGCTATGGGGCAGAACAGTTATGAGCAGGAGCCATTGTTCCCCGGCGCCGACTTTACCCGGCAACAATTGACGGCACGTGTGAAACAGCAGCTTGACAAAATAGACTGGCAGCATGTAGAACGGACAACTGGAGGCAGCAGCGTGCTATATACCATACCTGTGATAATTCATGTTGTACACAATTATGGGCCTGAGTTGCTTCCGGATTCAGTTTACGTGAAGCTAATAGATACGATAACGACGTATTTCCTGAAAAGGAATGCAGATACGGCAAATATTATAGACAAGTACAAACCTATTGCTGCAAGCACACAAATTGCTTTCAAACTGGCAACCATAGCCCCGGATGGCAGCCCCACTAAGGGTATCGAACACATATTCTCATACCTCACTTATAATAACTATGAACAGGCAAAAGTGAACCAATGGCCACAGGAACGATATCTGAACCTATGGGTGGTAGGCAATATATCGGGTGGCTATGGCTGCATTGCCTATAGTCCGGCATTCGCAGCATATTATCCATACTACGATGGCCTAATGTTAGCTTACTATCCATACACATTGCCCACACCTAGCCGTTATGAACGCCATTTTGCAATTTATTTAAACTTGCCATTTCCATGTGGCTCTTCATGTATTGATGCGGACGGTATACCAGACACACCTCCATGCGCCGGAGGATATGTTTCTTGCGGTGCCGTTTATGACACAATCTGCGATACACAAAACAATCAAAACATAATGATAAATAATGATGTATGTGCGCTTATGTTTACTTATGGGCAGGGTCTGTATATGCAGTATATATTGCAGATCGACATTGGTAACCGAGACAGCCTCGTGACTCCTCACAATTACACTGTTACGGGAATGGGTAATCCGGTACCGGATCTACCGCCGGTCGCTGATTTCAATATAACGAATTCAGCTAACCAGCTTTGCCGTTTTTTCTGCCAGGGCCAGCCTACCGTGTTTCGTAATTATAGCTGGAATGATACCATTACCGGCGTTGCATGGACGTTCTCTAACGATGCAACTACAGCAACAAGCATTGCCAATTCTGTGTCTAATAAATTTCATGAACCGGGCTGGGTAACGGTATCGCTTGCCGCAACGGGCAATAATACGGGCACTACTATGCTTACCAACGATCATGCACTTTACATAGCCGATTCCATACCCACACCGGCAACGGGCTATGTGCAGGAGTTTGGCGACAGCACAGCTATGGCTAACTGGCCGATGTTCAACTACTATAGTAATAATTTTCAGTGGCAGCAAGGCAATGCAGGGTACTATGACAATAGCTGCCTTATGTATGCAGGCTATGATGCCCGCCCCTTCCCTGTGAATATGAGTGGCGGCCCTGAAGGCGATTTTGATGATGTTTTTACCCCTGGCTTCGACCTGAGCGGATTTTCCGGCCCCTGCTTTCTCAATTTTATGTCGTCTGGCGCCACGCTTACGCCGAAAGCAAAGTTTATGAATGACAGCTTAGAGATATCCTACTCCGTGAACGATGCCAGTTCGTTTGTTACGCTCAAGACACTCTCTAAAGACCAGTTATTGAACAAGGGTACTGTGGCAGGCCCTTATACACCATCTGGCGCCAGCGACTGGGGGGCACATTCCATAAGCCTGCCGCCGGCAGCACGTAAAGCATATACCATTTTCCGTTTCCGATACCACCCCGGCGCAGATTCTACCGGTATGAGTACAGGTAATAACTTTTATTTAGACCATTTCAACTTCAACAGCAACCCGGAAAGTCTTGCCAATATGGTTGCGAACGGGCAGCATGTAGCATTATATCCCAATCCCACCCAGGGTAGCGCCTTAGTGACCATAAGGGATAACATGCCTGGGCAAGTTGCGACCGTAATTGTTACGGACGTTACCGGTAAAGTCGTCTATAAAACAACCTACACGGCAAACGGGAATTATGCCGACGTGGAAATTCCAGAAGCTGTGCTAAGTGCGAAAGGCTTATACCTGGTGCATGTAATTACAGGCACAATGAGCGAAAACCAAAAACTGATTGTTTACTAAAGTCTATACTATGCGCATCAGAGCTACGCTATTCTTCCTTCTGCTGTTAGTATCGGCGCCTGTTACGCTGTTGCTGGCCCAAGGGGCGCATTGGTACACCCCGCTCAATTTCGGGTTGATACCCATGATGCCGACTGCCGGCCGGTATGACGATATATTCTTCATAAGCCACGATACTGGCGTACTTGTATCTTCTTATGGAATGATCTTTAAAACCTATGACGGGGCAGAACACTGGACACTGAAGAAAGCGGTATCGCCGAGTGCCTACTTCAGAAGCGTGGAGTTTTCGGCAGACGGGCAAACAGGCATAGCCGGGACATTGACGGGGCAAGTATTCCGTAGTGCCGACCGGGGTGAGACCTGGGATGATATTTCAACCAGTATACGCGACACCAGTGTGTACTCAGGATTGATCTGCGGGCTTAGCCATGTGGGTAATATTTTTTACGGAGTGGGTTATTGGGGTGGCACGCAAGCCCACTTTTACAAAAGCCTTGACGCTGGTGTTTCGTGGGGTGTGACATATCTCGATACTACCCTGGTCACCGGGCTTGTCGATATTGTGTTCCTATCGGAAAATAAAGGCTTTGTTTCGGGATGTCGCAATTATACCGGAAGCAGCGGGCTTGAAAGTGTGGTCTTGCGCACTCTTGATGGGGGCAACACATGGACAAAGGTATTTTCGGATACCACCATAGGCGGCAGGATCTGGAAATTACAGTTTGTAGATTCGGAATTTGCTGTAGGTTCTATTGAGCCGATATATAGAGACACGGTAGCCATGATACGGTCAACAGATGGCGGCAATACGTGGCAGATACATGGCGCAGGCACTGTAAACGCATGGACAACTGGATGGGGTACGCAGGGCATAGGGTTCCTGAACAGGCAAAAGGGCTGGCTGGGCGGCTACTACAATGGCATGTTTGAAACCAATGATGGCGGTATTACATGGGATACCCTGAATATAAACGAGGAGTGTGACCGGTTCTTTCTCATAGACAGCACATTTTACGTTTCAGCTAATACGGTATATAAGTATGGCAGTAGCGACCCTCCCACAAAAGTGAACAACCCCACAGCTCCCGAATTTCTTCATAAACTTTACCCGGTAGTACCGAACCCCGCTTCCGGGATAGTGAGTATCGCGTTCGACATTAACGCGCACCAGACTAATACCGTGCTGGAAGTAGTGAACATTGACGGGCGAAAAACCTACCCCATAATGCACGGCCCTTTAAAGCCCGGGCATTACGAATATACATGGGATGGAACAAGAGAGCCAGCCGGCAATTATATCATTTGGCTCGGAACGGATGAGATACCGATGGTGGAGCGTTTTACGGTGGATCATCGCTGAAATGTATTGGGAAGATAAGTAACGAGGTCTAAAGGACCAAAATCGGTGTGAATATTGTATTTCTGCCTTTACGAGGAAGAAATATTATTTTCTGACTAACTTGCGAGTGAATGGCAGATAAAGCATACATAACTCCTAAAGTTCTTAAGTGGGGAAGAGAATCTTCTAGGATGACTATTGAAGTTGCTGCTGCGAAAGTTCATGTAGCTAATGAAAAACTTATAGAGTGGGAGGAAGGACTGAGCTTACCAACAATCAGGCAAGCAGAGACACTAGCTAAGGCTTACCGCAGACCATTTTCACTTTTTTTCCTGCCAGAAATTCCACGTGATTTTCAACCTTTGCAAGATTATCGAAGAAAAACCGCCAAGCAACTTGGGACTGCCTCAATTTTTATTATACGGGAAATTCAACAGAAGCAAGCTTGGATAAGCGATGTTTACAAAGATAACAATCAACAAACATTACCCTTTGTGGGAAAATTCTCCTTAAAAGACCATCCCATAACAGTAGCCAATGATTTATTGACATTTCTTGATATTAACCCGTTGAACTATTCGTCTGATAATCCAATAATAGAATGGATAAATAAGGCTGAATCAAAGGGGATATTTATTTCTAGAACCAGTTTTATACATTCCCGGCTACTTTTGGATAGTGATGAAATACAGGGGTTTGCCATTGCAGATGTATATGCGCCATTTGTTTTTGTAAACTCAGATGATTGGAATGCTCCTCAGTTATTTACAATCGCCCATGAATTGGCGCATATATGGATTGCTGCTTCAGGGATCTCTAGTGAAATTGAACCTGATTTACACGGGAAAGGCAAATTTGATCCTGTGGAGCTTTTTTGTAATGAGGTTGCAGCAAATGCATTAATGCCGGCAGGAATAATGAATGGTATAGATGGCAAAATATTTACCAGTAGCGCTGAAGTTTTTAAAATATCAAAAAAAATGGGTGTCAGCTCTTATGCCTTTTTGGTTAGGGCGCTTAATTTGAAACTCATTTCTGCGGAAGTATATCGGAAATTAAAACAGGATGCAGATATGGATTTTCAGGCTTTTCTTAAAAGAGAGGAAGAAAAGAAAGCTCGGCAGAAGGAAAAAGAGGGTGGGCCTAACCCATACTTGATAAGGCTAAATAAAAACAGTCGGTTGTTTACTCAAATTGTAATTGATGCTTTTAGAGGTGGGTACATAGAACCGACCCAAGCAAGTTATCTTCTTAATACGCAAGTTAACAAGTTTTCAAAATTTGAGGCACTCCTATACAGATGAGCACAGCGCAACAGAAATATTGTTTAGATGCCAATGTCCTTATACAAGCTTGGCAGAAATATTATTCCCCAAGATTTTGTCCGGATTATTGGACTTTGCTGAATGAATTGGGTATTAACGGAGTGATTTTTCTTCCCCAACATGTATATGAGGAGATTGTCAGAACAGAAGATGATTTATCAACTTGGTTAAAGTCCAGCAATATTCCAATTCACGCTATTGATGAAAGAGTTACGTTTTTTTTAAAAGAGATGTTTGCCGCAGATCCATCACACCAATATTTAGTTGACAATACAAAGCAGCGTTCTTTGGCAGACCCATGGGTGATTGCTCATGCCATGAAGGAAAAAGCTTGTGTCGTTACAAAAGAAGAAAAGGTCACAGCACTGAACACTAATCGAATTAAAATCCCCAATGTTTGTGATAACATGAAAATTAAATGGCTAAATGATTTTCAACTTATAGAAAAATTAAAAGTTCATTTTACATGTGCAATACGGTAAAAAATGTGAGTATTTTGGGTAATGATATAGTACATTGTACCAAAATTAATTAGAATAAATATTTTAAAACATATTTGTTAAGATACTTGGTTGTACCAAAATAAGATTATATCTTTGTGTCACAAACAAAGAGAATGAACACAGAATTTAAATCTTTTGCTGCAATGATGACCGCCTTACCTACAGATGCAGCATGTAGGGAGTATTTAGAAATGAAGCGTTGGAATGGCGTACCTGTTTGCCCACATTGCGGTGTGGCTGATGCAAACCATTACAAGTTGAATGTAAAGGGTGAATTTAAGGGCATGTATAAATGCAAGGCTTGCAAGGAACGTTTTACCGTTACCCTCGGTACTATGTTTGAAGGTTCGCCTATCTCATTGCGTAAATGGTTTATTGCAACCTATATATTTTCAGCACATAAAAAAGGGATAAGCAGCCACCAGCTTGCAAGGGATTTGGACGTAACACAAAAAACGGCTTGGTTCATGCTCCATAGGTTGCGTTTGGCTTTCAGCGATACCGATAACAGCCTATTAGGTGGCGAAGGAGTTATAGTTGAAGCAGATACTACGCTGGTGGGCGGAAAGGCCAAGAATATGCATACAAAGAAGCGTATGGACACATTCAACCCTAAGCGTGGTGGTTCTGGTCTTGGTAACAAAACCGTAGTGGCTGCTTATGTTGAGCGTTCGGGCCGGGTACGTATGGACGTTGTAGAAAAGCACGAAGTAGAAACCGTACAACTAAAAGAGAACGTAGATACTGCAAGCGTATTAATGACCGATAGCGCGAACAACTATAAGAAGGTAGGCAAGGAATTTGCTTTCCACGGTGTTGTTGACCATGAGAAAGAAGAGTATGTAAGGGGTCACATTCATACCAATACTGTAGAGGGCGTATTTAGCTTATTTGACCGTATGGTAATGGGCATTTATCACTTTGTAAGCCCTAAGCACATGCAAGCGTATTGCAATGAAAGCGCCTTTAGATATAACAGCCGTAAGGTAACCGACAAAATGAGGTTTGATATGGCACTCGTAAAAACTGGTGGTGTGAAATTGGAGTACAATACCTTAATAGCAAAGTAGCTTACATTTGGTTTGGCGATTAAATGTAAAACGGCACTCAATATTGAGTGCCGTAACTTTTTTGTATATTTGTATAGCCAAACCAATAATAATGTAAGCCCTTTTTATGGCTTATGAAGCGCGGAATCCAAAGCGATCTTTAAAGAATCGACTATTTTATGATACTGATTTTCAAAACCTTTTAATTTCAAAATTTCAGAATTGCTTACTTGTTGTATTGAGTCTGCTTTTTGTAATTGTGATGATAATGTGTCTTTATGAATTTCTCGCAAAGTATTAATACCGGACAATAACAACCCTGCTATAGCAACACCCAATGTCCACCTAAATACCTTTTTGAGAACGATGTTTGTTTCCTTAATATTTGTATTTGTTGTAATGGTGGAATCGTTTGATTTTTCAATTAGGGGGTTTAGCTTTAGCTGCCATTCGGCGTTATTAATGCTTGCCAACCTTATAATTTCATTTTCCTTTTCGGTTCGCTTAACTTTGTCATATTCTTGTTTTTCCCACTTTTTATATGCTTGAATGGAGCCCATTTCCTTTAATCTGCGACCTTTTAGGGTTAATTCTTGGTATAGCTTGCGAGTATTATTTTTGTTGTTAAATTGAATATCGCTTCTGTATATCATATATCCATAATCCTGCATAAAAACAAAGGCTTTAGCAAGTAGTGTATCGTCATACTCTACTGCCATTTTTACCAAATCAGCAGATTTATGAATTTGTAACGCTAAGAAAGTTTCTTCTTCAAAAGGCCCATATAATGGCATGAATTTAAGAACTGAATTTATAAATTCGACAACATAATCCCTATGCATTTCGTCATTCAAATCGGGTAAATCCCTTACGTATGCATCTCCATCCAAAGTAGCACGATAGTGTGTTCCTTGTATTGGTGTAGGAACAATGACAGTACCCACTTTAACGGGTGCGTATATTTTGTGTTGTCCTTTTTCTATGTAAGGCATCGGGCCGCTTAGCATTTCTGAAATTAAGTCCTCTAAATCCGCTTTCCATGCAGCGTAATTTAATTCTGAATATTTCTTTTTTAAGTGATCATGAATAAATTCAATATTTTGGTATGAATTGGGATACTGACTTAATGATAACCATTTTAAAATGGCATCCTTCTTTTCTTGCTTTGTCATTACATTTAGTTTGGCGTTCTAAATGTAATAAAAAGCCAATACTAATTTATATCAGTTGCAAATACGGTAAAGTGTTGTAAATTTGGATTATGTCCAAAAAGACCACCATAAGGAAAGAAAAGCGGGTCATGTTAACAGACCGGGAACTGGTCGAAAAGTACGAAGCAGGGCAACAGCCTATATCAGAAATGATAGGCGTACTACTTTCCCGGCCTAATCCCAACGCTCCAGCTAAGACTGCCAAACGCCCATAATTCGCGCTGTACAGCCTGTGGATATAATGTCATTTTGTCGGTACATTCAAATATATCATTACCGTATTTTGTTTACTGTCGCGCGATGTTCGGCACTCTTTTTGCTGTTATATGCAAGGAGAAATCCACTCAATTCATGTAATATGTTATGTGCTTTTCAAGAAAGCCTTATCTACAAATGGGGTCACCAATGGGGTCACCCAAAAAATGACTGTAGGCTGCAATGCCATACAGGCATATCATAGCAAGGATTGGATAATGCGAAGATATCCACAATTATTTTTTTCTTCGTCCGCCGTAGCCTTTTCGGCGAAGGAGGATATAGGTTGTGGGATGAGTGCCCTGTACGAGAATTGCAGGTCAGAAGATAAGACCTGCAACGGCGGGAAATGGCTCACAAACCAAACTGTCTACGATCCCGCGACTACTCCCGGATCGCTTTCAGCGCCAGGTGTGTTGTGCCTGATAGCACTTCAATGTCATAAACACCTGGCGGTAAGTTTTCGGCGTTTATTACGTCCTGGTTCCGTTGGGTATGCACTACTTTTCCTGTGGCATCTGAGACAAGGATGTTATAATCATTGGGCTTGTCGTTTGCGAAGGTTAGTTTCCAGCTATGCGCGGTAGGATTGGGGTATAGCTGCACCCTTGGTATGCTTATGTTCGCAACGCCGACGGGCTTCGGCAATGGATGCACCAGATCGCATTCCCATATTCCGCGGCCATAGGTCGCGGCCCTCACTTTATAATTGGTATAGTTGATGTCAATATCATCAACCATTACATTTGGCAGGCCTGTATTATATATAGACCATGTTCCGGCATGGGCAGAGTCGGTATAATATACGCCGATGTCTGTGCCCACAAAAAGAGCGCCCGGAGTGCTGCTGTCTGCGGCAACAACGTTGGCTGGCAAATTTGGCATATTGTAGCTGATATTGTTCCAGTTTGTGCCACCTGTGGTACTCACGAAAACTTTCTTGCCCGTTTTATATCCCGACGTAGTTACATAGACAAGCAATGGGTTTTTATAGTCGATCGCGATGTGGGTTATAGCCAGTGAGTCGGGCACGAGGTTGCCGGTAACGTCTGACCAGGTTGCGCCCCCGTCAAACGTCCTTAATATGGTTTCATAATCTGCGGCATAGATCACATTGGGGAATGCAGGCGCCACTGCCAGTGAAATAGCGCCGTAGTGGAACGGAAAGGATGGGGTGAGATTAATAAAGGAGCCGCCACCGGTGTAAGAAGCAAAAATGCCGGGCATACCATAGTACACCGTATCTGCGCTCACGGGGCTAAACGCCAGGGGGGCCGTCCAGTAGCCGCCCCCGAATGTAACCCTTGTAAATGTGGCGCCCCGGTCGTACGAGATAAAAATATTGCCCTGCTGCGTTGATGCCAGTTGTATATGATCATCGCCCGAAAAAATAGCGCAGGCCATACCATCGCCGAGCGGCGCATTCGACGTGAGCCAGTGTGTGCCATCGTTATAAAAGGTTTCGTTGTCCTGCAGCCCCGCAAGCATCACATAGGGGTTTTGCCGCGATGAGCTCATGCGGTACACCTGCGATATCACCAGGCCATTACTTATGTTGGTCCACGAATTGCCGCCATCGTGCGTAACGAAAATACCGCCATCGTTTCCTACATAAAAGGTGGATGGGTTTATTGGGTTGAAGGTGACACAATGGTGATCCACGTGCACAATTCCCAAAGAGTCGAGCACATACCAGTTAGTGCTGCCATCGGGCGACATGCCCATGTTCAGCCCGGATGCGAAGAGAAATTGCGAATCGGCGGGAGATACGCCAAGAACGGTGCCATAGAATTCATTGCTGGAAACCGGGCTTGGTGGCGTGAGAAATGTAAAGGTATGCCCCTCGTCGTGCGACACCACTAAGCTGCCCTCACTCCAAAGCCATATATTTTTGGGCGAAACAGCAGAAACAGCAATTGCAGCGCTGTAGCCCACTGTAATTAATGCCGGACACTGCACGGCCCAGGTTTGGCCGGCATTATAAGATACTTTCAGGTCGGCATTATTAATGGCATAGATCGTGTCGGGCTGAAGGGGGTGAAATTCCATTGCATACACATGCCCCGAGTCCACGAGCGTCCATGTGGCGCCGGCATCGGTCGTGCGGTAGGTACCGTTGCGCGAGGAGGCAATCAGGATATTCGGGTTATTCGGCTCAATGAGCAGCCGCTGAATAATATCGCGGTCGGACTGGAGGTAGCTAAGCCCGGTAGTATGCCAGGTGCTACCGCCATCAGTGCTTTTCATAACCCCGGCAGAATACAAACCGCCCCAGAAGATATCTTCATAATGCAACGCCCCGCCAGCCAGATACTCATCGCCGTTACCATCGCCGGTAGCTGCATAAAGCGTATCCGTGTGACGGGGATTTACTGCGATATCGGCCACGCTGAGCGATGGGAAATTATCACTGTTGGATGTCCATGTAGCGCCCCCGTTGTGACTGACCCACACACCACCGCAGGCCGTGCCCACATAGAGTGTATTTGTGTCCAGCGGATCCAAAACCACACAGTTTACCCTGCCGATGCCGTTATACCCCGGCGGCACATTTACCGGGCCAAGAGATTGCCAGCCCGATACACTGGTAAGCCGCTGTGTGGCGCCAGACTTAGGTTTTATTTGGTCATAGGCTCTTATCAGTACATCGGGCCGGGGAAGATTGCCAGACGGATAACAACGTGGCTCGGCAAGATAAAACCAGCGGTTAAAACGTTCCAGGTCATTGTCATCGCCCGTTTCATTTTTGTCCACCGGGTTATGCACCACCGACTCCAGAAACTGTTTTTTTATGGAATAGATATTTTCGGGAGCCGTACCAGGTATCGGCTGTGCCGACACGGATATCACGCCGAACAAAAATGCGGAAAGAAGGGTTATAGTGCGCATTATAATTCATATTTTAAGTAAAGCTACCAAATAAGTTGATGATTTATATAGGTACATTTCAAATCTTCGCGTTAAATAGTTAGCGCGAGTGACCTGCGCTGTCAGTGCCGAGCGAACATCCCCTAACCCCAATGTCGTTTATTTAAGCAACTATGGCACTATCAAAGACACATTCAACCCCTGCGGGGTTGGCGTTTGTCAACATTCTCCGCCGGTTTCACCGGCGGCTATTCAAATTGAAGTCCTCCGGACTTCCTTAACTAAATGACGTTCCCGCTACCCCCCTTCAATAACGCACAAGGCTTGCCCGCAAGGGGGAATTACCATCACGAAAAGTCAGCTTCGATTCAACTATTTGACAATTTTGATTGGGGTTCATTTTTAGGCCTGCAACGGCTGAAGTGGCTGAAAACAAAAAGGCTCATAAACCAACCGGTCTATGAGCCCTAAATATTAAACCAGAGTAATACTAAATATCAATCTTTGCGTACTTGGCGTGGGTTTCTATGAACTCGCGGCGCGGGGGTACTTCGTCGCCCATGAGCATGGAGAAAATCTCGTTGGCATAGGCGTCGCTTTCTATGGTCACGCTTTTTAGGGTGCGGGTATCGGGATTCATGGTGGTATCCCATAGCTGCTCGGCGTTCATTTCACCAAGACCTTTGTATCGCTGTATGGCTACGCTGTCTTCCTTGCCGTTGCCCAGCTTGGCTACCGCTGCAAGGCGGTTTTCTTCGGTCCAGGCATATATCTGCTCCTTGCCTTTCTTCACAAGGTACAGTGGTGGCTGCGCCAGATATACATAGCCCTGCAACACCAGCTCCTTCATGTACCGATAGAAGAAGGTAAGTATGAGGGTGGCAATGTGCGAGCCATCCACGTCGGCATCGGTCATGATGATGATCTTGTGGTAGCGGAGCTTGGTAAGGTTCAGCGCCTTGGGGTCTTCCGGGGTGCCCACGCTCACGCCCAGGGCGGTGAACATGTTTTTTATTTCCTCGTTCTCGTATATTTTGTATTCCTGCGCTTTTTCCACGTTCAGTATCTTACCCCTGAGCGGCAGTATGGCCTGGTAGCTGCGGTCCCGGCCCTGCTTGGCGGTTCCGCCGGCCGAGTCCCCTTCCACAAGGTAGAGCTCGCACTTTTCGGGATCGCGCTCAGAGCAATCGGCCAGCTTGCCGGGCATTCCGCCCCCGGTGAGCACGCTTTTGCGCTGCACCATTTCACGGGCTTTACGGGCTGCTGCGCGTGCCTGTGCCGCAAGGATCACTTTGTCTATGATCATCTTGGCGTCCTTGGGGTGTTCTTCCAGGAAGGCTTCGAGTACGCGGCTCACGCATACGTCCACCACGCCCATCACATCATTGTTGCCCAGCTTGGTCTTGGTCTGGCCTTCAAACTGTGGCTCAGGTACCTTAACCGAGATAATAGCGGTAAGTCCCTCGCGGAAGTCATCTCCAGTGATCTCAACTTTTGCTTTTTCAAAAAGCTTGTTCTTATCGCCATAGGATTTGAACACGCGGGTAATGGCGCGGCGGAAACCGGCCACGTGCGTGCCCCCTTCTATGGTGTTGATGTTGTTTACGTAAGAGAAGATGTTCTCGCTGTAAGAGGCATTGTAAGAGAGCGCCACATCAACCGCTACGTTTGAATCCTTGTCATGGGCTTCCACAAATATGGGTTGCGACAATAGCGGGTCGCGCTTGGCTTTTGAGTCGAGCATCTGCACAAACTCTATTATACCCCCTTCGCTGTAAAATGTTTCGGTAGGCAGTTGGCCTTCTTCGGTCATTTCGCGGGCGTCTATCATTATGATGCGCACACCCTTGTTCAGGTAGCTAAGCTCGCGCAGGCGGCCCGCAAGGATCTCGCGGTTGTAAATAAGGTCTTTAAAGATCGTCCCGTCCGGGTGGAAGTGAACCATTGTGCCCGTATGTTCAGACGTTTCGCCCGTTTCGCGTACCAGGTACAGCGGCACGCCCTTTTCATACTCCTGCTCAAAGGTCTTGCCTTCGCGCCACACCTTTACATGCAGGTGCGAACTGAGTGCGTTCACGCAGCTAACACCCACGCCATGGAGCCCGCCAGACACTTTGTAGCTGTCTTTATCGAACTTACCACCGGCATGGAGCAGGGTCATTACCATCTGCAGGGCAGATACACCTTCCTTGGCGTTGATGCCTGTAGGTATGCCACGGCCATCATCCACCACGCTGATAGAATTATCGGTGTGAATGGTGACCTTGATATTTTTGCAGTACCCTGCCAGGGCCTCATCAATAGAGTTATCCACCACTTCGTACACCAGGTGGTGCAGCCCGCGGATGCCAATATCGCCGATGTACATGGACGGGCGCTTGCGCACCGCTTCCAGACCTTCTAATACCTGTATACTATCCGCGCCATAATCGGCGGGCATTTCCAAAACTTCATTTTCAGTATTCATACTATTCAAAAACCGAACTGTTTATTGCTTAGAGGAAAATGTTAAAACGCTAGCTCAGGTGCATAGCGAAAACTCATTATTAAATTGAGTTTTTAACCTTACAAAAGTAACGAAAAAATAGCATTTAAACAACAAAAATGCGGCGATAATTATATTAAAAAACAAGTAGAAATCCACAAATGGGGATAAAAATATGAGTGTGGTCAAAACACTATTGGCGCACTCCCGATAAGCGAGAGATTAAATATGATTGCATTGTTATTTTAAGTGAAAATTATCTATTGCTCTGACTAAGGTTGGCAAGTAAGTGATAAACCAGGACGGTAGTTTATTTGATGAAGCGGCTGAACGCACGTTACCATTGATAAAATTTGCTAAAAGAATGTGCTCACCTGTTGTATCAATTATTTGTATATTATTTACGGCATCCAGGTGCTGCTCCAATTTCTGCAGATTACCATAAAAGTTATCTTCAATTGTGCGACGATCAACCCAATGCCCCCCTTCTTTTGCACGTTCAACAACTCTTACCTGGGAAGCATCAGGACTTTCCAATCCAAAGAAAATCAGGGTTACTTCATATCCATTTGCTTTGAACTTTACAGGAGTATCCCATGTACTATCATTTGTAAAATGTCCCTCGTAAACATAATTAGCTCTTTTGGCCAATGCATCGCCTAACTGCTCTTCAAAAGTTTTTACAGTAAATTCCAATGCTAATTTGTTCACTTCTTTTGGCGCTTGAATAGTTTGCCATAACTCATTTCTTTTCTCAATAAACAGCTTAGGAACGATGACAAAATAAAGTACACCATCTTACTTGTTCTTTTCCATTTTTTCTTCGTTGTAAAAGTCTTTAAATAGTTCACTATTCGCAGATTTTTACGCCTAGTAAAAAAGAAAAATAACTTCGCAATATGGTGTACTTTATTTTGTCAACGTTCCTTATCACCGTCAAAAACCGAACAGCTATTTTTGATATGGAGCGGAAGATAATTTGGTCCAATAGTAGATTTGCCCGCACCATTTGAACCCGTAATAATGAATAGTTCCGGCATCTCAGGACACTGAAAACCTCTTAATGATATTATTTTTTTCAGGAGAGGACAACTCGCGAATGACCGTAAAGTCACGATCGCGAGGTGACTTTAGAGTCACCAACATGATGCGTCCGTCCGGGTATTCAAGGTAGCATTCGTTACCCGGAAGGTTTTTGGAATTAATCATAAAAGGCAATCCTTTAGAGTGCTTAGATTCCCTAAGCCGTTTCACGGCATCATTGCCTCTCTTTTCAATTTCTTTTACAGTACCTGTTTGCATTAGGATTGTAGATTACCAACCTATCAAAGGTACGATTTTTTCGCATTTTCAAATTGGCAAAAGAAAACTAAAACCCAAAACCAATGCCTAATTCTCCGAATTCGGCTACGGTTTCGTGGGTCTTCAGCATGGCGGAGAGGAAGCATTCTTTTAGTATGCCATGCTCTTTCTGGACGAAGTAATAGTGGCCGCCAATTTTTTCATAAACGGGTTCTATTTTTATGGCAGATTGTTGCAGGTAGTACCCGACCTGTAATACAACACTTATGCGGCCCAATAAAAACTCGTTGCCAGCAAATACGGCGGTTTTGTAGGAATTGGCGGCTTCGCGACCGGGGTCGAGGCCGTTATTGCGGAGGTAGGCGTAGATGCTCTGGTAGTAGGCATAGTCGAGCCCGGCAAATACCTTGTTCTTGCTCCACCAGCGCCTGCTCACATAGCCGGAAGCGATGTAAACCGGGTAAAGCGGCCCACCATGCGTGTAGCTGGAGATATAGGCCATGCTGAAACGCCCCTGAACGAGCCACCTGTTTTTGAGCGGCGTAAGTTTGCGCACGATATGCATAGGCTGGGAACTTACCGGGGAATAACGGATACCCAGGTGGGCCCCAACCATGTTTATGCCGAGGTTTGGCTTGTGGAAAGATGCATCTGAAATGTGGGTGATGTTAACGCCAGTTTGTACGTCCCAATGAGGGTTTATGTGATACTGGAGATCGGTCATGACCATAGCAAAGTCGTTGATGTGGCTACCTATGGCTACGTTTATGGTGTCAACCGGGGATGTGCGCTGGTAGCGCCTGGTTACGTAGCCTATGCCATCGCCCATCCTGATGGTCCATTCTAATTTCTTGCCGCTGACTATCGGCAAAATGATATTGGGGTACAAGCCAAAACAACGACCATATATGGAATCAATACCGTAGTTGATGTATGCAAATGCGATGCCGATGGTGGGATAGTGCCGGCGTTGCTGCCATTCTTTCTTTCCGTAGGTGTGCGTTACGAGGTCTATGTCGAGGCCTGTTGTTAAGGCTGGGATGGGCAGCGTGAATTTTGGTTCGTGTTTGTACACTTTGCCCAATATTAGGTTTGCTTCCATCCCAAAACCTGACCAGGGCGGGGTGGTATCCTGCGTTGCGTCCTGGGCCGAACAAGGAAGGACGACACATGCCATTAAGCAGATGGATAATAAAAAATTAAATCCCAGGTTTCTCACTGGGCAAATATAATTGAAGGGGGCAGAATAATGAGTTATCCGGACGCCCATATTGTGAACTCTGGGCTAAGCCATGACAACATTCCGGCTGTCCCCGACCTGAAGGCCAATGTCGTTTAGTTAAACAACAATAGCACACTCAAAGCCACATTCAACCCCTGCGGGGTTGGCGCTTGTCAACATTTCCCGCCGGCTTTCCCGGCGGCTATTCAAATTGAAGTCCTCTGGACTTCCTTAACTATACTATACGCCGGATTAAAAATGTGCACTGAATTAAAAAGCCTGGAAGGCTTTAATGTGAATAGCTCCGGGTGAAACCCGTAGTTTTCAGGGTTATATCAGTTGAACCCCGCCGGGGTTCAATAATCACATCTATTTTCCCACCGGTTTCACCGGTGGCTATTCATCATTTAAGCCCTATCGGGCTTGCCCGTTTATCATTGCACAAACTTATGCGGCGAGAAGTATAAATGACTTTGACATGAAGACCTGAGCTATTATTTGTGAGATTTACCAAACAAACGTAGTTCGATACCTTTGGCATCGGTACTTATTTTGTATTAATTTTCCTATAAACGTTTGATGCCTTCAGCATCCTCGGAGTGCAATTATCCCGAGGATCCGGCATTTATGATTAAGTGACGATGATAAAATAAATGCCACCATCTGGCTTGTTCTTTTCCATTTTTTCTTCGTTGTAAAAGTCTTTAAATAGCCCACTATTCGCAGATTTTACGCCTCGAAAAAAGGAAAAATAACTTCGCCATATAGGGGCATTTATTTCATCAACGTCACTAATCTTGAATGAAGTATTTATAATATTTATTTTAATGCAAAAATTTAAAATATACAGCGTATTTTGTCGGGTGATGAGTAGGTTTTTCGTACCTTTGGGTCATGCGCCGTATAGCAGCCGTATTAATAAGGTCTTTTTTACAAGGTCTTTTATTATTAAGCCCCATTGCCATAACCGGTTATGTACTGTATAGTGTATTCACCGGGGTTGACAACCTGCTGCCTTTTATCCGGTGGAGGGGTGTGGGTTTTGCTATCATTATATCGGTGGTGACGGTGGTAGGCTACCTGGGTACGAGGTTCTTTATAGGTAAGTGGTTGTTCGACTCGTTTGCGTACCTGATGGAGCATACCCCTGGAGTTAAGTATATATACTCATCGGTACGGGATGTAATCAAGTCGTTTGTAGGCGACAAAAAGCGATTTAACAAACCTGTGTGGGTGTGTGTGAATATAAACCCGGAAATTTGGCGGATAGGATTTATGACACAGCGCGATATGACCAACTTCGGGCTGGAAAAGAAGGTGGCGGTATATATGCCACATGCTTATGCGATATCGGGTTGGGTAATTGTGACGGAAAGTAAAAATGTAAAACCCGTAAAGGAAATGACAGCCGGAGAGGCGATGAAATTCGCGGTAAGCGGCGGTATCACTATAGTAGAAGACGAAGCAAACAATGCAAAGAAAGATCAACTTTAACGCGGGGCCATCAGAACTGCCGCCCGAAGTGCTCCATGAAGCATCGAAGGCAGTAAGGAAATATAATAATACGGGGCTATCTATACTGGAGCTTCCACACCGTAGTAAAGATTTCCTGGATATTATTGAAGAGAGCAAGGGGCTGATACGCGAGCTTTGCGGTATAGGTGCCGAATATGAGGTGCTATGGCTGCATGGCGGCGGGAGAATGCAGTTCTGTATGATACCCATGAATTTTTTGCCCGAAGGGGGCACTGCCGGATACATAGACAGCGGGCACTGGGCCAATGAGGCGCTTGTATATGCTACCAGTTATGGAAACGCGGTGGCTCTTGCATCGTCTAAGGATGATAACTACAGCCACCTGCCTGTATGGCCTGCTACACAACCCAAAGGACTGGCGTATGTTCATTTTACCACCAACAATACAATAGCCGGCACACAATGGCATACCATACCCAAGAGCAAGGCGCCGCTGATAGCTGACATGAGCAGCGATATATTTTCGCAAAAGCATGACTATAGCAAGTACAGCATGTTTTACGCTGCTGCACAGAAAAACTTAGGCGTTGCGGGAGTAGGGCTGGCTGTTATCCATAAGGATATGCTGAAGCATGTGGCAAGAGAAATGCCGCCCATGCTTAGCTACAAAGCACAGGTAAAGGAAGATTCCATACTAAATACGAGTAATGTCTTTGGTGTTTACGTTTCCCTGCTGATGCTGCGCTGGATAAAGGAGCGTGGGATAGACACTATTGAAGCGGAAAACAAACAAAAGGCAAAACTGCTCTATGACGCCATAGACAGCAGCAGTGTATTTACGGCGCATGTAAAGGAAAAAGCCCATCGTAGCTTAATGAATGTGTGCTTTACCGCCAATACACCGGAACTGGAAAAATTGTTCCTTGCACTTTGCGAGGATAGGGATATTACGGGGATAAAAGGCCATCGTTCTGTTGGCGGATTCCGGGCATCGATATATAACGCGGTGCCATTGGAGTCTGTGGAGCGGCTGGTGGAGCTGATGACGGGATTTAAGGGGTAGCCTTATATATTGAACTACAACAAAAATTAAAACCGGGTCTTCCGAATATCGGAACCCGGCTTTTTTATTTTGGAAAGAACGAATGGGTTCAGGAGCTCCATAGGGCAAACGAATTAAAATTGATAAACCCGAAGGGGTGATATTATTATAGCTGACGAATTAAAAACGCCGATAAACCCTGAAAGGGTGACATTATTTTTCTATGCGTGAGCGGATAATGCCACCCTTTCAGGGTTCTTTCGTGACTTGATATATTGTTCTATAATAATGCCAACCCTTCGGGTTTACAATAGATACTAAATCAATTGAATATTGGCATTTTAATGCGTTTGCCCCGAGGAACACCTAATGATCTACTACTACCTCACTTTTCCAGGTTTTGCCCGGAGCTATAGCATATATAGTATAGACCCCTATTGGCAATGTCATTTTTACAGGCGTCAGCGTGATGGTTTGTACAGTAAACTCCATTACTTTTTCTCCAGCTACATTGATGATGGTTACTCGGGCTTCCTCATTAGCGATGTCTGGTAAAGAAAGCGTAAACGAACCATCGTTTGGGTTAGGCCACACAGTCACATCGCCGTATTGCCGCATTGCCACATTGCCTGTCCCTTCATTGCACGCCGAGTGTGGCAGCACCGTAAGCGGGAACAGCGCGCTGGCACTACAGCCTGTGGTTGCAGCGATAACGGTATATAGCACAGTATCCAGGCCCGATGCACCACCAATTGCGACACCAGCGGTACCTACCGTAGATATAGCGGTATTACTGCTGCTCCATGCACCTCCTGCAGTAGTATCTGTGAGCGTTACGCTACTACCGGGGCATACGTGGTCGGTACCAGCAATACTGCCGGCATTTGGCAACGGATTTACAGTAACAAAAATGGTGGCAGTACCCGACTGGCCCCGGCAATCTGTTACCTGCATACGGAATGAATCTGTTCCGGTATAGCCCACTGCGGCCGTATAATAAAACCCGGTGGGCGTTAATAAAACACCAAGCGTGGTGGCGCTATAGGTGCCGGTTACGGCGCCATGTGCAGGCGGGGTAAGCATGCCCCAGGTCTCGGTTTGGCCGTAGTCTGAATCAATAACTGCGAGCAGTGCATTAATGTCCATGACATTGGTACCGCACGCATTCAGGTGGAGTCCACCGGTAGTATCTCCCACAAAAAGAGGGGCATGAAAGGCGCCGATCATCCGTATCCTGCCGCCTGTTTCATCCGAAACGAAGATGTTTCCAAATTTATCGGTCACGGCATCCCTTATTGGGTCTGTGAAACCTGCTGCGGTTGCCGGGCCGCCATCCCCACTATATACATAGGTGCCATTGCCAGCAATAGTGGTGATGATGCCCGCTGTATTTACCCTGCGCAGCCTGCCGTTCCCGGCATCGCTTATCAAAATATTTCCCGAATCATCCACCGATGCTTCCGATGGCCGCAACTGGGCAACGGTAGCCGCCATACCATCGCCGTAAAAACCGGAGGTTCCGGTGCCCGCCACTGTAATAATAATACCGGCCGTATCCACCTTCCTGATACGGTAATTTAACCCATCAGTAATGTAACCATTGCCATATGCATCGAAAGAAATATCAGTAGGATCATTTAAAATCGCAGCCGTGGCAGGCCCCCCATCGCCGCCAAACCCGTGCGATCCAGTGCCCGCATAAGTGGTGATGATGCCTGCAGTGTCTATTTTTCGGATGCGCTGCCCACTAAAAGTTGGCGGAGTACCCTGGTCACAAAAATAGACATTCCCTATCCTGTCAACAGTGATGTATCCCAGCCTACCCACCAAGGCAGCAGTTGCCGGGCCACCATCGCCCGAAAAGCCCGCAACACCATTCCCAGCTATCGTGGTAATAATGCCCAGGGCGCTTACCTTTCTTATTCTGTATGCATCGTTACTTATATACATATTACCGATACCGTCAACGGCCACACCCCCGGGGCTGCCAAGCAAGGCAGCGGTTGCCGCCGATCCATCGCCGCCAGTCCCACCCGCCAGGGGTGTGCCTGCTACTGTAGTTATAATACCACATGCATCTATTTTACGGATAATATCGTTATAGTTGTCCGAAAAAAATATATTCCCATGCCCATCCAGCGCTATTTGGATAGTTGTCGAAAGCAGGGCTGCCGTTGCCGGGCCGCCATCGCCCGAATAGCCTTGCACACCGGCAACACTGCCGGCAATAGTGTTAATGATCTGGGCAAGTGTTATGCGTGGGTAAGCGCATAAAAAAATAAACACTAAAAAATTGCCCACTCTTTTGGAGATCAAAGCGAATAATGATTTCATAAGTGTAATTTTAATGAAGTTATAAAGAATTATTGACACGCAGCCATTAAACTGGGTACAGTGCAGGGCAAACGCATTAAAATGCCGGTATTCAACTGACTCAGTTGTTACAGTAAACCCGAAGGGTTGATATTATTATAGGATAATATTTCTAACCTGTGCAAAACCCCGAAGGGGTGATATTATTTCGTCATGCATTAGCAAATAATATCACCCCCTTCGGGGTTTATCGGCGTTTTTTTGTCCATTTGCTATAATAATATCAACCCTTCGGGTTTATCAATTTTAATGCGTTTGCCCTGGGGTACAGTGGTGCTTTTCAAATCTTCGCGTCAATTAGTTAAGCGCGCGTGACCAGCGCGAAATCCCACGGAGCGAGCGAACAACATCCCCCTAACCCCCCTTCGGCTCTACACAGGCACTCGCACAAAGGGGGAATTAAAATTTTCGCTATGCGAAAATTTTAAATGCGCCCAAACAAATACCACTAAATGGCGGCATTTATTTCGTCATCATTCCCTAAAATCATAATTTAGCCACTCGAAGCATTTATTAATCTGGATAATACAATCCCGGGTGCCGGGATATCGGAATTATGGCAAAGATCACTCCATTCAAGGGCCTGCGGCCAAAAAAAGAATTTGCAGAACAGGTGGCTACCTTACCCTACGATGTGGTAAGCGTAGCCGAGGCAAGGGAATTTAAGAAAGACCCATATAATTTTTACCATGTGACCCGCTCTGAGATAGACCTGCCGGAAGGCGTGGATGTGCATAGCCAGCAGGTGTATGATAAGGCAGACGAGAACCTGGAGGCTATGGTAGAGGATAAGGTACTTGTGCAGGACCCCGACCCATGCTACTACATTTATGAGCTGGTGATGGATGGCCGCTCGCAGACCGGCCTGGTATGCGGGTCGTCTATTGACGATTATAACAACGGTATAGTAAAGAAACACGAATTTACACGGCCTGAAAAGGAGCTGGACCGCATAAACCATATCACCGCTACAGGCGCGCAAACCGGGATAGTGTTTCTTGCCTACCACGATTGTGACAGTGTGCAGCACATCATTGACGAATGGAAAGCAGCCCACAAACCAGCCTATGATTTTGTGGCGCACGATGGCATACGGCACATTTTCTGGGTAATAGACGAATACCCTAAGGTAGCGGCCATAACCCACAATTTTGCACAAGATGTGCCTTGCACATATATAGCAGACGGCCACCACAGGGCGGCATCGGCGGCTAAGGTTTGCAAGGAGATGCGCGATAATGGCTATTCGGTGGATGGGGATGAATCGTTTAATTACTTTGTGACCTGTATTTTCCCGGCCAGCCAGCTACAGATAATGGACTACAACCGGGTGGCCAAAGACCTGAATGGCATGATACCGGAAGAATTTATACAGGCGCTGGAAAAAGAGTTTGAAATACAGAGGGTAGGTGGTGAACCGTATAAGCCCAGGCAGGCACATGAATTTGGTATGTACCTGGGCGATGCCTGGTATAGGCTGGTGGCAAAGCCAGGCACCTTTTCTGATGACCCTATAGGTGTGCTGGATGTGACCATTTTGCAGAACAATGTATTGGACAAATTGCTGGGCATTAAAGACCCGAGAACAGATAAGCGGATAGACTTTGTAGGCGGCATAAGGGGAATGGGTGCATTGCAGAAAAAAGTGGATACTAAGGAAGCTGCAGTTGCTTTTTCATTGTACCCGGTAACCATAATGCAGTTATTTGCTATTGCAGACAGCGGCAACGTAATGCCACCCAAAAGCACCTGGTTTGAACCTAAGCTGCGCGACGGGCTTGTGGTGTATATGATCTAAACCTCCAACCCCTAAAGGGCAATCATTACGTTAAGCTCAAGTTGGGATATTGCCTCTTTACCACGCGAGTGACAGACATCCCCCTTTTCCCCTTCGCCGGCGCACAACGCCTTCGCGCAGGGGGGAATGCGCCGGAATATGCCATCAACTTCATCATTCTACTCCACTTTTCGTTAAGTTAATGATTGCTTTGCTCGGCATATTTTCTTGCATTTGGTATGGAGCGTCGTGTCCTGCGCAAGTTTGATGGGCGATGCCCATCGCTATTAGATTTCGCCCTTTCGGTTTCCAGATGAGGCAGTCCATGTTGCAAAAGAATACTTGTAGATCCAGCCACCTAAAGACCGGGGCTACCGCCGGTATGGCTAATTGAAAAAATGTGGCAGATCACAACCAAATGGTTGCTGCCTGCCACATCATAAATTATTTCAAAAAGATTAATTATTCGGAGTGGCTGTAACGTATGGCGCCGATATAACACCATTAACGAAATGCACTCCGGCCAATGATTCTATAGTGTTTATGTCCACCTTGTGGTTTGCCAGCTTATCGCCGGGTGTATATGGTTCAATATTGTGGAACTGGTAGCACAGGTACTCATCTGTGCTTGGAATATAGATCACCTTCCAGCACCATTCCGGTACAATAACGTTATTGTCCCTGCCTATTACCCAGTTGCGGCCCACCGTGCCTGCAAACACTTTTACTTTCTTAAACTTCTTTGCTTTCAGTATTTCCTTGTCGTGCAGTTTTTCCCAAAGTTCCTTGTACAGGTCTTTAGGCATTGGCATAACGTTGGTAAAGTAATAGCTCTCTGTATAAGCGTCCCTGTCGCAGGTATTTTCTTCAGGGGCCATCATTTGTGCATTGTCAAAAAGAGAATTATTATAGTCATCCCTTAGTGACGTTGCATCTGGCAACTGTGGGTCGGTTTGCAGTCTTATGCCTGCTTCACCCTTCATTTTTATGCAATTAAAGAGGTCAGGGGTAAGCGAATAAACCACCAAAACGGGTATATGCTGTGTTTTAGAAAAATAAGAAGTGAAATTCTGGTTTCTTACCTTCACAATATCCTGGCCATAAGAGTTGATACTGGAAACAAGACACATTACCGCCGCCAGTTTCGAAGCGCCTTTTAAAATTCCTTTTTGCATATAAACCTTTTATTCAAGTTAGTTAATTTACGAAAATAGACTGTCCAGCGATAAAAATATGACTTTCGCTGAATTTTTTATAATTAAATCCCAATTTTTGCAAGTTTAATTAAAAAATTAAATACTTCCCATATCATTCGGAATAATTTCCGGTTGATTTCCGCCCATTACAACCCTGGTTTGTATTTCAATAGACCGGCTTCCATAACTGCATATACCTGTTGTTTCAGCATGGGTAAATCGGCCATTTTAAGCCCAGCCACAGGTACTGGTTCGAGGTACACAACCCTATTCTTTCCCGGCCATAGTTTCCACCAGCCGCTATAGTGCCACCGGTCCACCGTATCGGGGAATACCATTGGCAATATTGGCGTTTGGGTATTAATAGCCAGGCGGAACGCACCATCGTAAAATTCCTTCAGTGTACTTGTGGTTTCATTGAAAGTGCCTTCCGGGAAAATGATGATGTTCCCTTCTTTATGCAAAACCCGCCACATGAGCCGCATACTCCTTGTTCTGCTGTGAACGCTGCTACGGTCCACCATGATCACTATTTGCTTATAAATAAAACCGACTATTGGTATCCGTGATATTTCCTTTTTGCCAAGCGCCCTGAAATAACCGGGTATGGCGGGGAAAATAATGAGCGTGTCTAAGTACGAAATATGGTTGGCCACAACGATGTACCGCTGTTTTGGCGGCCTCGGGCCAATGATCCGTACGGGCATACCTATTGCCCAAAGCCAGACTACACTCCAGTACCTGATGATACCATAGATCATCTTGCGGGCGGCTACATTGTTGCCTATGCTGATGATCAGGAAAAAAGGGAACGCACTAAGGATACTTATAGCGAATGTAATGATCACATAGGCTGTGTAAAATGGCTGTAGTATCTTCCTGGGCATCTATGTGTGCAATGTAGGAATATTAGGGCGGCCTACTACCTGCTTTCCTTCCCACGGGATCATGGCGAAGAATATGACCAATGCGATAAACACATACCAGAATATCCGTTTATGCTTCCGGTCGGCATCAATGTTTTTCTTGGCGGTGGCATAGCCCATATGCACCAAAACAATAGCGATGATCATACCCACACTATGCTCCACAGCCCAAAAGCGCCTGCCCGGGTCTTTCATCAAACCTTCGCCCGACAACATACCGGTGGCAATGACATTGAAGTAATACAAACACAGCCCAAAGAGCAATTGCAGGTCGCAAAAAATAAGCAGCGCCAACGCCGTCATTTTATTGCTTTTCTTAAAGGGCTTCCTGCCCATCATGCCCACCAGGCTTTGAATAGAAACAACTACAGCAAAAAGCAGGATAAAATAGCGAAGGATACTGTGAAAGTAGATGAGGTATGGCTGCATAGTGGTGATTTAGAAATTAAAGATAATACGGAATTTCCGAAAATTCCCTGACTTTATAAGACTAAGCCCATTAATAATGCCCACTTACCACCCCATACGCTCCCGTAACTGCCTTATATGTTCCGTATGGTGCCGGCTATGCCAGGCATACATCGCCACCATCTCCCATACCGGGAAGTCCCGCTGGTGTTCGGGATGGTAGTAGGTTCGCTCCCAGTCAGATGGCGGCATATGCTGTAATAAGGCCACCATACGGTGATGCATGGCATGTAGCATGGTCACAGAAATATTTACCGGCACCACTTTAGTGTCAACCAGTTGGGCCCAGGCATTTTCATCATAGGGCTTTACAGTGGGGTTATCTTCAGTAAGCGCCAGTTTCAGCCTTATGTAGGCATTCAAGTGACTGTCGGCCACATGGTGTACCACCTGCTGTATCGTCCATCCGCCCTCCCTGTAGGGCGTGTGTAACTGGTGTTCGTCAAGGTTCTCAATGCAGATGTCCATCCACGAAGGCAGCGCCTGCAATACGCCTATCCACTCTTTCTGTAGCTGGGGGGTGGCCCCTTCAGGCTTCTGGTAACGGCCTATAGGGTACTTTAAATGTTCCATGTGATTTTCCATAAACGTCAGTTTAATGATGCGTAAAAATACGCTGAAAACATTTCCGCCGGTTTCACCGGCGGCTATTCAAATTGAAGTCCTACAGACTTCCTTGAGTTAATGACATTGCCTCCCAAGGCATAAAAAAAGCTGCTTGTTACAGCAGCTTTTGCAATAATTATTTCTTCGCTTTAGGAGCGGGTTTTTTAGGTGCATTTTCTGCTTTCTCCGCATCCTCTATTTGCTTTAATGTAGCATCAGCCGGATCTATTTCCCGAAGCTTATCTTCATACAATTTGATGTTCTCCTTTTCTTTCTTATTGAAGCTGGCCGCAAGCAAATATTCGTATGCCGTTTTCATGTTGCTTTTCTTGGTAGCATCCTGTTTATAATAATCCTGGCCAACGGTATCTATCCACTTAATAAACGTAGCTGATGCCCCGCCGGTGGTTGCGTCAGAATCTATAGCAGCCAGCCCCTTTGCGTGCCAGTATATAGCCGATGGCTGGTGTGGGTACTTATTCTCGAAATCCACAAAATCATTTACAGCGAGGTCATAGGTGCGGCAATAATAGTGCGTATAGCCCTTGTAATAATAATCCAGCGCCTGCGTATTTGGATTGGCCTTAATGATGTTGCCATACCAGTCTGCGGCTTTGCACCAATCTTTTTTCAACCGGAACGCCTCAGCTATCTGGCGGTAAATATCTGCCTTGTTTTGTGCAGTGTCGCCTTCTATACCCTTTCCATAAAAATAACCTGCAGAATCAAGCTGGCCGGTCTTCATGTACAATTTTCCCAGTTGGATATATGCCTCAGGCAATATTTTCGATGGGTTTTGTATAGCAAAATAAGAATGTAATACCTGCATTGCATGTATGGAATCACCGCACTCTGCCAGTGAGAACCCGAGTATGCCGGTTATAGTAATTTTTTGATCTGGCGACAGTTGGCTATTTCCCAGCAGGTCCTGTGCATATTTAGAAGCGTCGCAATAGCTCTTTGCCTGGTACTGTATGCCCGCGTATTCTATTTTGTCGGCCAGGGTATTATCAGAAAGCTGCATGAACTTCTTCATGTTCTGCAATGCGGCCTGGTACTTACCAGAGCGGGCATAGGCATCGGCAAGCGATTTGTAGGGCAGCGGGTTAGTGCTGTCGGCATCCTTTGCTTTGGCATAATTATCTAATGCGCTTGGGTAGTTTATAGCCTCATACCAAAGATCGCCGATGTGGGAAAAAGCAAGCGAATTCTTTGGGTCTTTTTCGGTTACATGCTCATAGTTATTCATGGCCTCGCCGCCACCGCCGGTCACCTTCCTGTAGCAATCGCCCAGGGCTATGTGCACATCGGCATCATCGGTTTTGGTAAGTACATCCTTGTACCAGGTTATTGCCTGCTGGTAGTCGCCACCGGTGCTGTAAGCAATAGCATCGGCCGCATAGCGCTCCTGTATCCATTCTTTCTTTTTTGATTTTGCCGCAAGGTCTTTTGCTATTTGCATCCCCTTGGTTGCATCCTTTTGGGCAAAGGCCACCCTTGCCGTACCAGAGATATTTGCAGGATCATCAGGGTATTTTGCAAATGTTGTGGCGGCCGTTGCTGTATTCCCCTGTCCCAGGTAGGAAAGCCCCAGGTAAAAATTTGCCTGGGCATCTGTAGCGGCAAGCGGTGCAAGTATGGTCTGCGCACTCTGGAATTTATTGTACTTGTACATTTTTATCCCATTGTCTAATGGCGACTGTGCGGCTGCCCGGATAGTAAAACAAGCTACCGCCATTATTATCATCATTCTGCTCTTATTATACGTCATGGTACTGTTCTCAAATTTGCTGTTAAATAATTATTGGTTTATTGCTGCTTCTCTTATTGTTATTTGTTCTTTCAACGGAAAAAAGTGTGCATGAAGAAACACTAACTGCCCCCTGTGGCTCCCCAGGAAATTAGCGAATCCCGTGCCCAGCCCGTGATAGCTTTCTGCATTCACATAATACAACTTGCGGGTAAGCGGGTAAGACTTCAGTGCAATATACGCCTGGTAAGGCTTGTAAAACTGCCTGTCCTTGTCATTCTGCATAGCCACTACCTTCACTGTATTAATGAACGTACCCGCCCGCGATGTATCTTCATTGGCATACACATAATTCATACCCACAAAGCCCATAGCTGCCGGATTTTTTGACACATAGTCTATCACCTGGCTATTATCTTTCGCGGCAAATACATTGCTGCCCAACTTTGCACCTTTTAGAATAGAGTCACTTATATACCTTACTGTACTGGACAGTTGGTTATCGAACACGACGGTGTATTTCTTTTTATACACCCCGGTGAGTATGCCCGTGAGCGCATCCATATCCAATAAAGTATCCTGGGCGTCATTGTTTACAATAACAGCAATGCCATCTGATGCAAGCGCCTCAGACGATGGGAAAATCTTCTTCTGTGTACACAGGTCTTTTTCAGCTTTTGTAAGCTCGCGGGTCACCAATATTATACGGGCCTTATTGTCGAAGTAATCTTTAAAGCACTCTGCTTCCGGCTTGTAGTGAATGTTTATATGCGCATCGGGGTAGCTGCTGTCGAACACTTTTTTCTGCTCTTCTATTACCGGTTGGTAGGCTTCATCGGCCGATATATCTATCGTCCCTTTTGCAAGAGTATCCTCGTGCATGGGCTTATCCTCGCAAGAGAAAAAGACAAAACTGGCCGACAGTATGAAAAGCAGATTATTGAGGAAACGCATAAAAAGCGCAATTTTACTTATTAATTTAAAGAATGAGCCCGCTTATATCTGTTGTAACAATAATTTAACAGGCTGCAGATATACGCACCTCTTAATATTTCTATACTTAATTTGGAACATAAAAATCAACCCCGTTCCTTTCTCGACTGCAAAATAGCCTGTACACCCCTGTAAAAACGAAATAATCCACCAATAGCCATCATCCCTCCCAGAAGATAGGCTATCCAGGTAGGTACGGGCATGGTTCCAAACGCCTTAAAATACACCAGGAACAAACCTATAACTGTATAAAAAATACCCATCCCTAAATCCATAACCGTGCGAAAACCCAGGTTCGCCCTTCTTCTTTCTTTACTTTCTTCGTAACTCATTAATTTCTATTTGGTGTGCAAATTTAGGATTATCTTCTTTCTCCAATCAACAAGATGCAAAACGGGTGGAATTCCATAAATATTCTGCGCGAGTTCGATGGGCGATGCCCATCGCTATTGGATCACGCCCGTCCAGGCAATGTCATTAAGTTAAGGGATATCCGCACAAAGCAGGTGCGATACCTTCGGCATCGTTACTCATTTTGTATTGGGTTTTCTATAAACGTTTGATGCCTTCAGCATCTTCCAGTGCGATTTTTTGCTTAACTTAACGACATTGCCTTCCAGGGCTTCCCTCATTTTCAACACTGCATGAAACTATATAGCGCCGCGTATAAATAGGTAGTGTTATTGAGACGACTGTAACATTTACCGCCTGTTTTTTTTCAGGATTTGCTCAATTCGTTCATCCGGGATCAAATCGTTTATGCTTACTATTTTTACCCGCCTGAAATCGGGGTGCAGGCTATTGATGACATAATTATTTGATGATGGCAATACCGCCGATGGCACTTTCAAAACGGGGAATTTCATTTCATTGTACCATTTATCCCCCGTTTGCTGGCAAATGGAATATGCTTTGAGCGCCCGCCATCCTTCCGTCAACTCCTGGCTTGAAACGACCTGAATACCAAGATCGTCCGGCAGCTCAATGATTACCGTCTTGTAGTCATGGTTAAAACCTACACCTTGCCTTCTTACCATGTTCTCCAAAAAAGCAAGCGGAATAGATTCGGCGCAGTAAATGACCATTTTTCCCACAGAAGCCCATCTACCCGCAGCACCAGATGCCGAAAGCGTGTTCACATAATTCTTATGGCCTATCTTATATACCAGCATCTAAACAGCGTCCCCGTATGCAAGCATGGTCAATTCATTTATAATAAGATCTATCCCCCCGGGGGTCACTAGCCAGTCTATGGGTTTCTCCTTGTCGTTCCAAAACGGCTTTTGCAGCCAGTAGTTAAATTCATCCAGGTTGCCGAACAGTTCTTCCCCTTTCTCGTATAGTGCCACCAGCCTCAGCAAATGTTCGCTCTGCACGGGGTCCAGCGATTTTTTATGCTCCTTGTAGTTACTCATTGTTCGCGGAGATACATGAATGATCTCTGCCAGGTTCTTCTCAGACATTTGCATCACTTCCGCAAGGTCATAAAACAATCCTGATTTCACACCCTTCCTCGCAGTGATAAATAAACTCAGGTTATTTCTCCCAGCATACAGCTTGAACTTCTTTTTTACCACCCCGCCCTGCTGGCTTATCGTTGTATTCATACGAATGAATTTGATATAAAGGTACGGAATATTTTCAAGTACAGATTTGAAATTATTCCAGTACCACATTTTTTACCACTAAGGTCACAAAGAAATTCACAAAGTTCACAAAGCTCACTTTGTGTCCTTCGTGGTTTAAGTTTGTGTTCTTTGGTTTCTTTCTCTCCATTTTATAGTACTCTGTTTAGCGCACATCCTATAAAATAATGTTAATGCTACCACATTAACACACCAGCCTTTATGGAATCCCTACCTTTCTATATCTTTTTTATAAATCATCGTTTATGAAATACGCACACTATTCATTCGCAGCGGTTTTCCTTTTTAGTTTTGCCGTACAATCTAACGCACAAACAAAGCATACGCTGAACATTGACGAAGCGACCGTATTCCTCACCGGGGCTGAACTGGTTAGCACTGCCAGCGTTTCATTGGCGAAAGGGGAAACCGAAGTGCTGTTCACGAATGTGGCCAGCGATATCAATAAGCAAAGCCTCAGCATCTCGGCATCTGGGGGAGTAGTGGTAGAGGCGGCAACTTTCCAGACCAACTACCTGGCACCCGCAACGGTCACTCCTCGTGCAAAAGAGCTGAAAGACAGCATAGAAAACGTGGCCGAGCGCCGCAATGAACTGAACAACAAAGTAACCGCGATCCTTGAAGAGATAACGGTTTTGCAAGCCAACAGGAAAGTGAGCGGCGAAAATACCGGGCTGAATGTGGCAGAACTAACCAAAATGCTGGATCTAATAAATGCCAAAATGGAAGGCTACCTGAACCAGAAAAACCAACTGGACCGCACAGTGAAAAAAATGGAAGACCTCCTTGCACACCTGAACAGCCAGCTTGATGAAGAACAGAAAAAAGACCTCCTGCCGGGAGGCCAGTTATTAGTAAAATTCTATGCAAAGGAAGCCACCACAGCGGCTATAAACGTCAATTATGTTACCGCAGGCGCAGGTTGGTCGCCAACCTATGATATTATGGCCGAGAATGCCAGCAGCCCCATAAAACTATTCTACAAGGCCAACATCCACCAGAGTAGTGGCGTGAACTGGAATGGTGTGAAGCTGACGCTCTCCACCGGCAACCCTAATGAAGGCGCGCAGGCCCCGAATCTTAACCCCTGGTACCTGGCGTTTTATGTGCCACCTGCTTCCGGGCAGGATTTCGTCAATGCTGCGAAAAGCGTAGAAGTAAGGGCTTATAAAAAGCCACTTGTTGATAACAGTGAGGACATGAGACCTTTTCGCGGTGGAGCGTATAGTAGCGCGAGGAACCTTGACAATGCCAATGAAACTTCTATTAACAACTATGTAGCCGTGGACAATGCCGGCATCAATACGTCTTTCGACATTGACTTGCCTTATACTATCCCGACCGACGGGCAGCAGCACCTCGTGGCCATAAAGAAGTACGAGCTGCCAGCAACCTACCGCTACTATGCCGTGCCTAAGCTGGACAAAGACGTATTCCTGCAGGCGCAGGTGACAAACTGGGAAGACCTGAACCTGCTACCCGGCCAAAGCAATATCTTTTACGAAGGCACTTATGTGGGCCAGGGAACCATAGACGTGCGCAACCTGAAAGATACAATGACGCTATCGCTTGGCAGGGATAAAAAGATAGTGGTAAAAAGGGTGCGCGATACCAAGCTGAGAAGCGTAAAAATGATAGGCACAAATGTGAGCGAAACATTTGCCTACAGCATCAGCATCCGCAATACGCGCAAAGAGAACATTAACCTGATTATACAAGACCAGTTGCCGGTGAGCAATGACAAGGATATAGCGATTGAAGACATAGACAGGGATGGCGCTACCTACAATGAAACCACCGGTATGCTGCAATGGACATTATCGGTAAACCCGAATGAAATGAAAACTGCGGGATTCGGTTATACCGTAAAATACCCGAAAGGGAAAACGATAACGAATCTGTAAGCAAATCAAGTTGTTCCTTAACTCAACTCGCGTCACTGCGAGGAACG
>Ga0206969_1006_pt1 | contig 62883 bp, 49 predicted proteins | sample Alteio_BWOrgHeat_87_FD_153256 | JGI IMG/M metagenome (GOLD analysis project Ga0206969, IMG submission 153256) | Enriched cells from forest soil in Barre Woods Harvard Forest LTER site, Petersham, Massachusetts, United States -... | ecosystem: Environmental > Terrestrial > Soil > Temperate forest >... | reverse complement strand
CGCTGGCATCGATCTTGCACGGCTGTTATGGGTGCGATGTGGAAAGAAATCGGGTGATCGGGCGACCCCACCCCAGCAACCACAACAGCAGCGCTTGCTGGGGACCTCGGTCATCGGGTCATCGGGTGAAGTGAAATCGGATTTCGTGGTTCCGGACGCCTTCGCCCGGAATTCATTTGCAGTTCCAATACGGTCCGGGAGAAAGAACACAACACCTTACAACAGAAGAAAATCTTCAAGATATCTAGCTTCACCCGATGACCCGATCACCCGATCACCCGATTCTTCCGTTGAGCAAGCGCTCAAAGCTACCGATCTGTTGCTACAAGCCGGCGGATTTGGACTCGTGATTCTTGATCTCGCCGATATCTCCGTCTCCGCCGCCCGGCGCATTCCGCTTACTACATGGTTTCGTTTTCGGCGGACGGTCGAGAACACTTCCACTGCCTTGGTGATCGTCGAACAACAGCCACACGCGAAAACCTGCGCTTCGTTAGTTATGGATTTCGCCGCACAACAAGCAACCTGGTCCGAAGCCCCTGAGACAGGTGGAACGACCATGAGCGCTCATTCCGGAGAGAGCGTCAGAGACGGTGTGTCATTTTCCGTGACATCCGAAGGAGTCGCAATACCGTTCGACAAGCCGATGGCATCGTCGTTTGAAATGCCGCAACGGTGGAATACTCCGCGTGCGCGCTTGCTGAATACCGTTCACGTGTATCTGCAGGTGGCGCGAACGCGCGGGATTCAGAGGATTCAAAAATTCCCAACCCAATCGGAGCACTACATGCATTTTCACCACGGAGACAGGCATCGGGTGATCGGGTGATGTAACTTGAGGCCACCGAAAGTGATCGGCCGAAAATTTCACTGCATGTGTTCTTGATGTTCACTTCACCCGATGGCACCCGATGACCCGATCACCCGATTCTCTTGCCTGCATCTACGTTCCCGAGTTTCCCGTACAGGCCCTTGCGCGGACCGCGCCTGAATTGCGCGAACAGGCAGTGGCCGTGCTCGATGGCACGCCTCCATTGCTCAGCGTCATCGCCGCTAACGCAAAGGCGCGTGGAGCGGGAGTCGAGGTAGGAATGACGAAACTCCATGCGGAAGCGTGCCTTGGCATTCAACTGCGCCGCCGCTCGCTTGCGCAGGAAGACACGGCGCATTACGCGCTGCTCGACTGTGCACAGTTCTTCTCGCCGCGTGTGGAGGCCCCGAACCGGCAAAGCGCAAATACAACCGTACTGCCCGGTGACACCATAATCGTCGATATCACCGGCCTCGATCGACTCTTTGGTTCACCGGCAAAGATTGCGCGCGATCTTGCATTGCGCGTTACCAAAGTGGGACTCGTAGCCAATGTCGCAGTCGCAAGCAATCCCGATGCTGCCATGCACGCAGCGCGCGGCTTTGCCGGCGTTACCGTGATTCCGCCGGGAACCGAAGCCAAGCGGCTCGCAACGTTGCCCATTCCTCTGCTGGAGCCTTCACCAGAGATGATGGAGACGCTCGAGCGCTGGGGAATTCGCGATTTCCGTGCGCTTGCCGCAATGCCCGAAGTGGCGCTCAGTCAGCGGCTCGGACAAGAAGGGCTGCGCCTTCAGAAGCTTGCGCGTGGAAGCGCCGAGCGCACGATTGTCCCCGCCGAACCGACGGTCAAGTTTGAAGAAGCCATCGAGCTGGAAGACGCAATTGAATTGCTCGAGCCTCTGGCATTCGTCCTCAACCGGTTGCTTGACCAGATTTGCGAGCGGCTGCGGGCACGCGCGCTGGCTGCCAACGAGTTGCGGCTTACGCTCCAAATTAAAGGACACGAAGATCAATCCCTGGAAGAGCAGGCTGCCAGCAGACGCCTGCACCAGCGCAGCTTCCAGTTTCCGGTTCCAATGCAGGACAGCCGGACATTCCTGAAGCTGCTGCAACTCGATCTGGCCGCGCATCCGCCCGGCGGTCCAGTCAAGAAGATCGTCATCGCCGCCGGATCGGCGCCGCCACGCTTTGGGCAAGCGGGTTTGTTCCTTCCGAAAGGACCAGCGCCCGAGCGACTCGAACTCACGCTCGCGCGGCTACGCGGCATCGCCGGCGACGATCGCGTGGGATCGGCGGAGCTGCTTGATACGCATGCGCCCGATGCGTTCCGCATGCGCCCTTTTCGTGCGCAGATTTCCGTCAGGCAGCCGAGCGACACGCCGCCGGTGAGCGCGTCGACCGAAGCAATGCCGGTGGGCATCATCTCCGGCGTGGAACGCTGCGGCGGAGTTAATGCTCGGGGAATACGATTTTCGAGAGCCGCTTCAACGCGGCTGCGCAGTTCTGAGGCAGTGGAAATCATGGCAAAAGAGTAGGCGGTTATTTTCGCTTTATATTCGCCTATGGATTGGATTCTCCACCCGCCTGCCACGGTTGTCAAGAGAGGAAAACAGAGAGTAAAAACAGAGAGTAAAAATTGGTCACAACTTACAAATCAGCCTTCAAAAGCCTCAAAACTGCCTCAAAATTGGCCCGCAAAGGCCCTTGTCGGAAGCGTTTGAGCCCCAAAAAACTCTTTTCGACTAGACTATGCGCCCCGAAAAATCGCTAGATTCCATGTTTTGTGACCAGGGAGGAATGGGGATAGGAAACTCCAAATTATCTACCAACCTCCGCCCGGAGTTGTAAGGCCGACGGGGCCACGAAAATTTATTGACTTGCCCAGCATGCGACGGTAATGTTCGGGGTAATTACCCTCATGTCAGCCAAACAGATTCTCGCTTACGGCGAGGACTCTCTCGTCATCTCTACGCGAGCAATGATCCTGCAGCGGGCCGGATACAACGTTGCTCACACCACTCGCGCGACGGATCTGGTTCCCTTGCTGCGAGGGATATTTTTTGATTTGCTGCTGATTGGGGATTCTTTCCGCACGCTGGAAAACGTGCGCATCGTGCAGCGCCTGCGTGAGCAGTTCCCGACGCTGCCGATTGCCATGGTTCAGGACGAAAAAGAAGAACGCGATCCCTGGTCCACGGCTTTCGTGTGCAGCAGTCCGGAACAGCTGCTGAACTCCATCAGGCTGCTGCTCGAAAGCAATCGCAAGCCCATGAATAGTGATTCTGTTGTGCGCAATGTTCGAACCATGCAGAGCGCTGCCGGAAGCTGAGCGCTCGCCATCCGCGGCCAATTACATCGACAATTCCAGCGCCATTTTCCTGTAGGCCAGCATGATGTCGGCCTTGGTAATCATTCCCAGAAGCTGCTTTTCGTCTCGCCGTGACACGACAGGGAAATTGGCGAGATGGAACTCACGCATGCGCTCCACGACTTCGTGCATGGTCTGGTCGGGGAAGGCATACTTCACGTCGCGCGAATAGACGGCTGCTACCTGGACGTGTCCACGCTCAGCGCGCTCGATCTTGGTGATGTCAGACATGCTGACGATGCCGATGAGCTCGCCGTCTTCGTCCAGCACCGGCAAGGCAAACACCTCGCGCGCAAACATGATCTCCTGCACGGCCTCGAGGGTGTCCTTGGGCGAGGCGGCAGGACTTTCGTTCATCACCTGCGCCACCCGCACTCCGGAAAGAAGATGCAGCGGTGGACGCCGATTCTCCTGGTGCTTGCGGTATTGAAGCAGCAAAAGACCGATCTGCAGGACCAGGATCAGGCTGCTGAGACACAAAAACAGCAGGGAATAGATGTTGATTTGCAAGGCAAGACTCCCAAAATGGATTTCAGTCCGATGGGGGCCAGGTACTTAGAAGCTATTTATAGCTTAGATAACTGCGCATAAGGAAATCAAAAATATCTATTCGGTGTATTTGATCCTGATCGAAAAGTGCGGATTTTCAGCGCCCAAGGACTCCCCAAAAGCAGAAATCCCCGATGCCCTGGGCGTCGGGGATTGGCTGGGGCGCCTCGAAAAAGCTTGTGCGCGCCGGCCGTTAATTTCCCGCTCCTGCCGCGGAAACCGCGTGTTCCCGTTTTGTGCTCTTGACGGCGACATTTGCGAACGAGAACGTTCCACTCGGCGTGACGAGCGATTTCAGTACGCGATGTTCGCCGGTGTTTTCAAAGATCAGCCTTTCGCCAACATGGCCGAGATCAAGTGGGCCGGCGATAGCATTGGCAATTTTCCCACCAAGGCCGCCATCGAACTGCAGGGCGCTGGGATCGTAAATGTTGGTGTTCCGAATGGTGTAATCGCCAGCCGGCATAGCGTTTCCCTGTACGACAAAATCGAATGGAATGGTGACCTTCACTGGGTCTGATGCATGGGCGATTGCGGCGCTTGCAAGTAACGCCATAACCATAACTGTAAGAACTATTCTTCGCATAGACTACACTCCTTAAAACTAGTGTTGCAGAGATACTGCACAGGTATATGACTCACTAGGACGACATAAGCACTAATAAATAGAATGGAGAACAGAGAATAGATGGGATGTGAAGATGAATGCGCGGGAGGATCCGGTGAGCGAGTAAAGAAACGTCACTCACCGGTTTGGAACTGGAGTTATTGCGTGTAACTCAATCTGGAGAGCGCTTGCCGGAACTGCTGGCGATAGTTGCGGCTCATCGTCAGCTCTTTTCCATCGAGCAGTTTTACGAGATAGTCTCCGTGCGGCAGTGGACGAAATTCGCGCACGCATTCGAGATTGATGATCGTGCTGCGATGAATCCGGATGAATTGCTTGGGATCGAGCTTCCGTCCCAATTCATTCATGGTTGATCGCAAGCGATGCGCCTGTGCGCCGCAGTGCACGAAAACATAATTAGCCGCTGCCGTGAAAGAATCCACAAGCTGTACTCGTTGGAAGAAGATGCGGTTGCCGTTGCGCAGCGCCAGGCGTTCCAGATATTTCGGTGCTTGCGTTGTAAGCTGCGGATCCGAAGATTCGAGAGACGTCTGCGTGGGAAGCACAACGCGACTGCGCTCCATCTGCACGCGAAGTTTCGCCCGCTCCACGGCCTGCAGCAATCTTTCGTGTTGGAAAGGCTTCACGACGAAGTCCGCAGCGTGAGCGTCGAAGGCTCGCGCCGCATAGCGATCGAGGGCGCTGGTAAAGACGACTGCCGGAATCTTGCCGCTCGACTCCACCACCTGGAAACCTGGAACTTCCGGGAGTTGCACATCGACAAAAAGCATGTCAGGCGCGTGCTCCGCGATGGCTGCGATGGCTTCATTCCCGTTCTCGCACTCGCTTACGATATCGATCGTGTCGTCATCGACGAGTACCCTGCTAATCGCATCTCGCGCAGAGCGCTGGTCGTCCGCAATGAGCGCCCGAAATCTCGATTGCACCAACGCCGCTCCATCTACCGGATGTGTTGCCATAACGTTTCAACACCTCATTTTGATCGACGAACTTGGTTGTCACTAGCACTGTGCCGCTTGCGGCAGCTCGCTGGCCGGTTGCCAAAATAATCTCGCTGCCTTAGCTGGAGCACTTATGCGGCCGTTCTCGCCTTCGGTAACAAACGGTCCACTTATGTACAAAGCAAGAAAGGCTGTCCCGATCCTTTTATTGCAGGGATCACGACAGCCTCCGATGTATTCGGTCAGCTACTTCGCTAACTGAACTTGATCTTCTCCCTCGTAACCTCTGCCAGAACGGGAATTCCGTCTTGAATCTTCAATCGCTCAATCTCTCCGTAGCCCATTTCCTGGCAATAACGAACGAACGCCACCCAAGCGGGATGCAGGCAACCCTCGGGCCCGTTCGTCCCTGGTGCGGCGACGGTCCGCCTCGACTCCGAGACTTTATTCCGCTCACTCATCCAGTTCCCGTCTGGATCTTCCCTGGGTTGTTCGTTGGACGACTATTCGGGACATTGGTTAGCAATCCGTCCAACTGAGTTCCCTAGGAGTTACTGCTAATGAATACGTGATCGGATGTTTCTAGGTTCCCGCGCGACTCAGCGCCGTCCACTTTTGTTGGGACAAGGGCGTAGGGGCGAGCACGCCTGTTCATTTGCGGACAACGTCTGTGCGAATTCGCACGAGACTTGGAGCGGATCGCGGAATCGGGGAGTCGAGGAAGGCAAAATTCGCGGGTGAATCGGCGCCACGAGTGACGAGTAGTAGTACAGCCGCTGTGATGTAGATCACATTCAGGGATAAATCGAGGTGCGAACCTTGCACCTTGGGGAACAGGGAAGCACCTTCCGGATCCTCCGGAGCCCGCCTTGCATTCTTGTCTGAATCATACGAGAATCCCGCCAGCTCCTCGTGATTCAATCACCGATCCTGTTGCGGCTCCGGGCTCTTTTTTTGAAGGGAGAGATCGGAATGGTAATGCGAACCCTCCGCGTTTTCCGGGGATTGGTTATCGTCGCAGTGATTCTGGCTCGAGCGCTGCGAGGACAGTCTCCGCAACCTCAGACTTACACGCTCTCAGAAACTTCCATGCTGACCGAAATCAGTATCTTCAGCGGCCAGCCTGCGAATCTGGAAGTTTATAGGGATGGTCCGCGAGAATTGGTGGAGTTGTCGCTCCCGCCTTCCGACGCCAAGGAAAAGGCCTTTCACGAGAGCATTCTCTTCGACTTCGAGGAGCACAAAGCCTACATACGAATGAAAGATCGGGAGTGCAACTGGATGAGATATGTCTCGGCGGTTCCTCCCGCCAACTATGACCCAATCGGCAATAGCGCGGAGTTTCTGGAACAAATTAAAGTAAGACCGATAGTCTCCGGTGAAGGAACGATAAACGGAATTCCTGCGAGGATCGAAGAGATCTTAGACTCTCCGCTGAGCGAACTAGGCTTCAAGACGGGAAAGGTATGGATCTCCAGGAGCGGTAATTATGTGGTGAAGCTCGAATCCACTAGTCCTGAGAGAACAATCACATGGCTGGAGGTGAAGAAACTAAGTTTCGACAAACCAATGGCTTCCCTGTTCGTCAAACCGGCAAATTGTGCCCAGACCGAGGGCGAATGGAGCAGCACCGGAATGAGCGTTCAATACAAGGGCACTCTGAAAGCCACCGAGCAAGGCAGTCTCTCCATTGCGCCAGGCGCCAACGCCAAGAGTATCGCCGGCCCATCATCAATCGCTTCCAGCCCGGCTCCGGCATCCCCTTCCGTCCGAAAACCGAGAGTCTATACCGAGGATGACTTGCTCCAATTGCGCGCAGCCTCGGGCGCGACGATCACGAACTCGACATCGGCAGAAGCCCGCTGCCTGCAAGGCTACGTGTGGCGGGAGGCTTCGCCCACCGATCACGTGTGCGTAACCCCGGAAACTCGTCAACAAACTTTCGGCGACAATGCCGCAGCTTCGCAGCGGCACGAGCCGGGCTCTGACATTTGTGTACAAGGGTATGTGTGGCGGGAGGCGTTTCTCGGAGATCACGTCTGTGTTTCACCGGTCGCGCGTTCACAAGCTAGAAGCGATAATGCGCAGGCAGGTTCGCGCACGGAACCTGCCCAGCTAGCGGCGGGCACTATCACTGGTATTTCGTTGCAAGCGGTTCCGGACACTTTTCGCGGATCTTGTCCTGCCACCATCCGATTCGAAGGAGAGATCAGAGTCACAGGGCCGGCAACCATCACCTACCGCTTTGTAAGAAGCGACAATGCCACCGGACCGATCCAGACAATCACAGCAGATCGTGCCGGCAGCTTGCCTGTTTTGACTGAGTGGCATCTGGGCGGACTTGGCTCGAGCTATTCCGGTTGGGAGCAGCTGATCGTACTCAACCAAAGTGGCGCATCTTCCGGTCAGGCGCGGTTTTCCCTTGCCTGCCAATGATAGTCAGCCGCGGTTTCTTTTTAACGACCAACCCGAGCGGAACGCCGACTGGTTTTACCTTCTCACCAACCGATGGGCTAGCTTACTGGTGAGAGCGCCGCAATAGCGCCAACCGCTCGGACCCTTTTACCCATTTCCAGATTGAAACCTTCGTGTGAGCCATCCAGAACCTTCCACGTTTCCATAAGCCACGAGCAAGTCCTCGTCTATGGGCACCGCACGGCTTCGGGCTTGTATCATGGGATCTACTCGAGCAAGAGATACTGGTTCCATATCCGGAAGCGATAGTGCAAACAGATTGATTGTTGCAATCAATGCGTCGTGTGGTGAATGCATGGACGCAATGGAGGCATAGGCTCGATCGTGGATATCAATTCAAGATGGAGCGGAGGGGCGAGGAGGTCATGCCGCTCCAGCATTATCAGAGTTTTGAGCGTCTTTGGTTTGGGCGGATTTCTCATGGCACAACAAACCGCCACCGAGATGCCCATGCGAGCGAGGTATGAAGACGGCGCTGAATTTCGCTGGCTGAACAAGAAGGTTCTGGATTCGCGCGTGCTGGACAGCATGGAAGATCTTTCCACGTGGTCATTTACCGGCGCAGGAGAGATGACTTTGACGGATGTCCACGCCAAAGATGGCCGGCATTCGGTGCGCATCAGTTCTACTACCAATGTTGCCCAGGTTGACGGCAGCGGAGAGTGGCAGGATCTGGTGGCCACCAGGAAGTTTACCGGCGAAGACTGGAGCGGGTACAACCGCATCTCTCTGTGGGTCTACGCCGATGTCACCGGCGCGCCAGCCATCTCCTGTTCTCTGGTCCTCCACAATGACGGCTCCCACAAATTGCCGGACCGGTACAACGAGGGCCGTCACGAGTCGATCATTCTCAGCAATCACTCGTGGAACCATGTCGTGTGGGAAATCGCACCACTCGACCGCGACCGCATCACCGCGCTCGATTTTGCTTACAGTCTTCCCAAGAAATTTCCCGACCCCGGCGACCAGACGATTTTAGACATCGATCAACTGGAATTGCAGAGTGTGGTAGCCGATCACGTGGAGGGTTGGGACGTGGCGCCCGGAAAGATTGCTTTCAGCAACAGCGGATACACAACCGGTTCCTCGAAGTCGGCAATCGCCAGCGATCTGAAAGCCCACGAATTCTCCGTGATTGACCCACAGACCGGGCAGATCGTTCTGACCAAAACGGTCCAGCAAACCACCACTCCGTTGGGCAAGTATCAGGTGCTGGATTTTTCTGAAGTCCGCCGGCCCGGCACGTACGCGATCAAAGCCGGAGACACCTCGACCCGCTCTTTCCGCATTGGAGATGACGCCTGGCTTGACAGCATTTGGAAGGCAATCAACTTTATGTACAGCGAGCGATGCGGCACCGAAATCCCGGGAATTCACGGCCGGTGTCATCAGGATATCTACACCATTCACGACGATAAGCGAATTGTCGTCAATGGCGGATACCACGATGCCGGGGACCTTTCTGCGACGGGAAACACGCCGGGAATGGTGTATGCCCTCTTGTCGCTTGCAGACCGTCTGAAGCGGCAAGGCGAGAACCCGGTTCTCCGCGATCGTCTGCTGGAAGAAGCGCGTTGGGGTTTGAATTGGGTGCTCAAAACACGATTTGGCGACGGATATCGCAGTACCGGCCAACTGGTGAGTTACTGGACCGACGGCATTATGGGCACGGCAGACGATCGCTTCGGGCAAGCCGTCAATAACCCGGAATGGAACTTCCGGGTGAGCGGAGTGGAAGCCCTGGCGGCGCGGATATTGAAGGACAGCGACCCGGAGTTGGCGAACCGTAGCCTGGCGATTGCGGAAGAAGACTGGACGTATGCGGTCGAAGGCCTGAAAAGCGCGCCTCCGCTGGCCGAAGTGTACGGAGCACAGGATGAGTTGGAACGAATTTCATTCGGTGTCGTCGCATCGGTCGAGCTTTACCTGGCGACTGGAGACGAGCGTTACCAACAGGAAGCCATTGTCCTGGGCGATCAGGTGCTCGCTTCCCAGGAGCGGACCTTGCAGCCTTGGACAATTCCGTTGACGGGTTACTTCTACACCAGCCCGAAGCGGGAAAATCTTTTTCATCGTTTTCATCTCGGCCAGGAGCAGGAGCCGGTCATGGCTCTCGTCCGTCTGTGCGAAGCCTTCCCGGACCATGAGAAGTGGATGAAGTGGTACTCGGCCGTTGTCTTGCACTCACAGTACTACTTGAAGGCGGCCGCCGCGGTCGATGAGCCTTATGCGGTTTTGCCGGCGGCGGTGTATCGCGAGAGCGAAGCACGGCTCATTCCCGAATCCAAAAATTGGACCCCGCTGCGGGCCGCGGATCGCGAAGCCTATGTGGCAGAAGTGCGGCGCGGAATTGCCCTTGGTGGCGAAAACTATCTGCGCCGATTCCCAGTCTGGTTTGATTTTCGCGGCAACTCCAGCGTGCTGCTCTCGCAAGCGAAAGCACTCTCGGCGGCCGGACAGTTGCGCGGCGACCTGGAAGCCGAGGACCTGGCTCAGAAACAGGCTCAATGGCTGGTCGGCCGCAATCCTTTCGCGGCGAGCGTGATGTACGGCGAGGGATACGACTGGACGCCGCTGTACAGCGTCCGTTCCGGCCAAATGGTCGGCGCCCTTCCTGTCGGCATTGAAACCAAAGGCTTCGACGACGCCCCTTACTGGCCCACCCAGATTTGCTGGACCTATAAAGAGGTGTGGACCCAGCCCGTCGGACAGTGGATATGGCTCATGCAAGATATCAGTGTGCCTGCCGGCGTACGAGGAATGGCCAATCCTGCCAGTCACGAGCCGGTCGAGTTCCATGAACAAAAGAGCGGTCAGGTGACAACCGCGACTTCGAGTCCGCTTGGAGAATTCAAGATTCATTTGCCGGAAGGTCACTACGATGTGCGCCAAGGTTCAGCACACACGAGTATTACGGTGCTGCCAGGCGGATTCTATGATCTCGATCTGCGCACTGACCGCGTCCTCGACTTCAAAGTGACCTGCCAGGATCTCGGTCACAGTGAAGTCGTGTTGCGAGTCATAGCCGAGGGCGCGGGACGTCACACGTTCACGCTGCGCAGCGACAATCTCTCTATCAACAATCCCGGCAAAAAGGAGATCGATTTGGCTTCTGGAGGCGTCCGCGAGGCCGTCTGGCGCGCCCATGTGGTCTCGCCGAAGACGCCTTGGGTGGCGGTGGTAATTCCCGATGGCGCCCTAAGTGAGGGCCGCGAGTTCACAAGGAGCGAAAATCCGCACGTTTTCGGCAAGGGTCTGGCCCTTACACGGTGACCCTAAAAGAGAAACTTTTTGGCGGAGGGCGAGAGATTCGCCCCCGATACGCTTTCGGCCACAGCGGTTTTCAAGTTGAGCCGCTATGCGGGCGTCAGTCTGCCGCAGCAAACGCTAGCCCGCAGTCACCCGCCTCGCAAGTTCCGAATTTCACAGCATCAATTGACCTCCATTGACTTCGATGGTTTCGCCTACCACATAGCTGGCGGCATCGGAGGCCAGAAAAGCAATCACTTTAGCGCATTCGATGGGTGTACCCACGCGCCCGAGGGGAATCATGGCGACGAAATCGCGCATCATCTCCGGCGTCGAGAACACTTCGTGAAAGGGAGTGTCGATTACGCCGGGAGAGATGGCATTCACGCGCACGCCATGCGGAGCAAGTTCCTTGGCCAGGGATTTGGTGTATGTGATCAGTCCACCTTTCGCCGCGGAGTATGGACCGGCGCCCGGTCCTCCACCAGTCCGTCCGGCGATGGAGACCACGTTGATGATCGCACCCTTCCTGCGCTCGATCATGGATGAAGCCACGGCGCGTGAGCAGAGTGCGGCGCTGGTGAGATTGAGATTGAAGATCTCGTTCCACGTCGCTTCATCCAGCTCCACCACTTTCATTCGGCGCAACAGCGAGCCGGCGTTGTTGATCAGAACATCGATGGGCCCGAGCTGCTCAGTCACGTCCTTGACCATGGACTGAATGTCAGAGCTTTTGCGCATATCGGCCTGGATTGAGATTGCCTTCCCGCCGGCATCTCCAATTCGGCGTTGAACCTGAGCAGCGCCCTCGCGATTGCTGTGATATCCGATCGCGACCTTCGCTCCCAATTCGGCAAACACCCCAGCCGTTGCCGCGCCTATGCCCGACGATGCGCCGGTAATCAATGCAACTTTCCCGGTTAGATTCAGATAATTCTGCATATCAGTTTGGGATACTCGCTTCCTCCAAAGTTATCCGGCGGATCGTTGGTCTGACATCAACGGGCCGCAACTCACCAACCAGGAGCCACAGAATCGTCGCACAGATCAGCGGCAGCAAACCGAAGCCGATGAACACTGGCGTGTATGAATAGCGGTCTACCAACCAGCCGGTGATCAGCGTGAAAAGCATGCCGCCGAATCCGGAGCCCATACTTGCAAGCCCATAGACGGAAGCGACGGAGCTTTTGGGAAATACATCGCCCGGCATCGCCAGCATGTTCGCGAGGCTTCCGGTATAACCGAGCATGGCGATGGAAACCAGCGCGATCGCAAGCCAGGCCTGTTGCACCAAAACAGCGCCGATCGCCGAAGTCATGAACGCCGCAAAGAATGTAACCGCACTTTTGCGCGCCACCGTCACGGATGCGCCGCGCCGCAGCAGCCAGCCAGAAAGTCCGCCGCCCAGAAAATTGCCGGCGCCGGCCAAGGCGAACGGAATCCACGAATACTTGCCGATGGCCGCCATGTCAAATCCCCGCGCCCGTTTCAGGTATTCGGGAAACCAGAAGAGGTAGAAGTACCACACCGGATCCAGGAAAATCTTCGAGAACGTAAATCCGAGGACAAAGCGCGTGCGCACAAGTTCGCGGACGGGAATCGGCGGCGCTTCGAATTCGGCTGCAGCCGCGGGTGGCGGGCGATAAGCGGGCAGCCATAAGACAAGCCAAATCAGTCCCACCGCGCCGACTGCGACAAACGCAGCGGGCCATCCGTAGCGCAGCAGAATCCACGCAACGATGGGCGGAGCCAGGATCGCGCCTACCGCCGAGCCGCTGTTGAAGATCCCCGACGCCAGGGCGCGCTCGCTTTCGGGAAACCACTCCGTCGCCACTTTGACTCCGGCGGGCCAGTTGCCGGCTTCGCCGATCCCCAGCAGGAACCGAAATATTCCGAGGGTCAGCGCTCCGGTTGCGAAACTGTGCAAGAGCGCCGCCACCGACCACCACACCATGCACAGCGCGTATCCGAGCTTTGTACCCAAGCGATCGATTACCGGCCCAGAGATACCGTTGCTGAGGGTGTACGCCAGCAGAAATGCGAACACCACGCGCGAATATTCCACGTTGCTCATGTGGAACTGCTCGCGAAGCACGGGCGCCGCCACCGAAAGCGTCTGCCGATCGAGATAGTTGATGACGGTCGCCCAGAAGGCAAACGAGATCATCAGCCAACGCCGGCGGGAAGATTGCATTCGAGGCTACCTTGCTAACCTGAGGGGTTCCGTTTTGGTTCAGCCGGCCTGAGCGGGTGCTCCCGCCACCAAATGCTTCTCGGTCTTGCGATTCAGGTCCGCTGATTCCGCAATCCTCCGGCAGGATTGGCGTTCAATCAAGCGCACGCCGATCACCCGGTGTTCCGGTTCGCGACTGCCATCTTTCGCCAGCATGTCCAGCAACATCTCGATGGCAGCTTTACCGATCTCGTATTTCGGCTGATCGATGGTAGTCAAGGGCGGGTTCGTGATTTGTGACATTTCAACATTATCGAAGCCGATGATCGAGAGATCGTCGGGAATGCGAATGCCTTTTTCGATCGCGGCGCGAATGCATCCAAAGGCGAGCACATCGTTTCCAGCAAAAATTGCCGTGGTTTTTCGATCAGCCGCTAACAGTTGATTCGCCGATTCATAGCCGCCCGCGAACGTGTGTTCCCCATGGACGACCGCCGGCTCCGGCAGGCCCCTATCGTGAAAGACCTTGAGGAATCCCTTGGCTCGATCCGTTAAATTGCCGTGTGCACGCGGACCGGTGATGTGGCCAACCCTGGTGTGACCAAGATCGATCAGGTAGTTCCCGGCAATCTCGCCGCCCTCCAGATTGTCTCCTAATACGGAGGAGAAACGCCGATACACCGAACTGCGGTTCAGCAGCACGATCGGCACGCCGGCAGCCCATAGTTGATCTTGCTGAGCACGGCTCAAGGCCGACACCGAGTTCATCACGATACCATCGACCCGCTTGGCCAAGAGCGAGTCGAAGTAGCCCATCTGCTTTTCGGCCGTCAGGTCGCTGTTGCAGAGGACGAGGTCGCGACCGGCACGATACGCGGCGTCCTCGGCGCCGCGGGCAACCTCCGCGAAGAATGGGTTTCGGATATCGCTTACCACCAGACCAATCGTCTGCGAGCGTCCGGTCACTAAACCGCGCGCTACCTGGTTAGTCCGATAATTCAGCCGGGTCGCGACCTCCATCACATGTTTGCGGGTGTCGTCGTTTACGCCGTAACCGTTGTTGAGGGCTCTCGAGACGGTAGAAGTATTCACGCCCGATTCCCGGGCAACGTCTTTAATCGTGACTGGCATGGGACCTTGTTTTTTGTTGCAACCGTTTCCGATTATTGCGTCCAAAACGGGTTGTGTCAATCGCCATCCGATCCTTTTGGCGGATATTCCCGGTCGGTTGGCGGGGATGGGTAGCCAAAGCGACGCTTACAGAATGAGGCCAATTTAATTAGGGATGCGCGAAACAAAAGCTTCCAATAATCTTCTTGACTGTCTCCAAAACTCCGTGGTAGCGTCCCATCCTGTTTCGGAAACGTTTGCAATTAAATCGACTCCAGGGGGTGAGATTTGCGCACAACTCTCATAGTCGGGGCAATCGTAGCTCTGAGTTTCTCAGGCTTCGCCCAAACGGCGGGTCAGGTTACCGGAGTAGTCACCGATCCTGGCGGCAGCGTAGTGGTCGGCGCCACGGTAACCGTAACTAACTCTCAGACGAATGTTGCACGCACAACCACTACGAACAGCGCCGGCAATTACGCTTTTCCCGCGCTCCAGCCCGGTGTTTATAACGTGAAGGCGGAGATGCACGGCTTCCAGCGCGAAGTCCGGGAAGCCGTGGAACTACAGGTAGAGCAGATTGCGCGCATTGACTTCCACCTGCAAATCGGGGCAGTCACAGAGGTTGTGGAAGTGACGGGTGGCGCTCCACTGCTCACCACTGAGAGCGCAACTGTGGGAACAGTCATCGACAACAAGCGCATTGTCGAGTTGCCGCTGAACGGACGCAGCTTCACCCAGCTTATCGCTCTCAGCCCCAACGTCGCCGCCAACTTTGTCAACAACGGAGGCCAGGCCGCCACCCGCCAGGGCGGCGATCGAGCTGCCCAGGAAATCTCTGTTGGCGGGTCGCGCCGCGAATACATGAACTTTACGCTCGACGGCGTACAGAATACCGATCCTAACTTCAACACTTACGCCCTGCTTCCCTCGATTGATGCCTTGCAGGAATTCAAAGTGGCGACTGGTGTTTACCCCGCCGAATTTGGGCATCTGGCCGCTCAAGTTAACGTGTCGACTGCCAGCGGAACCAACGAATACCACGGCACCGTGTTCGATTTCGTGCGCAATAACGCCTTTGACGCACGACCCTATGGCTTCACTTCCGTCGTGCCGGTTTCCGCGCCACTCAAGTGGAACCAGTACGGTTTCACTCTGGGCGGACCGGTATGGATTCCCAAGGTCTTCAACGGGAAAAATCGGCTGTTCTTCCTGTCCAACTATGAAGGCTTCAAGCTGCGACAGCAGACGCAGACGGTCTACACGACATTCCCAACCGCATTTCGAACCGGTGACTTCTCCCAGGCTCTGCCAGGCCACGTAGTTAGAGATCCGCAGAACGGCGGCGCTCCGTTTCCCAACAATGTCATCCCCGCTGGGCGCCTCGACCCTCTTGCGATCAAGCTACTGCAATACTATCCGGCGCCCAACATCGCAGGCGCAGGACTTTCCAATAACTATCTCGCGCTGGACAACATCACGGAAGACAAAGACCAGTTCACCCAGCGCGTGGACTTTGTGCAGGGCGCGAAGTCGAGTTGGTTTGGCCGCTATAGCATGCAGCATGAACGGGGCATAATTCCCGCATTGGCACAGAACGGGATGAGCCTTGCCACCAATGCCAAGCAGGCCATGATCAATAACACACTGATTCTGTCGCCGAGCCTGGTAAACGAATTCCGTTTTGGCTACCTGGGGTTCTTCAATAACTATGCGCCCGAGCTGGCAAATAAAACGGACGCGGTCAAGCAGTTGGGTCTTCCGGGGCTTTTGAGCGATCCGGCGCCCCCAGCCTGGGGTATTCCCCAGATCAATCTGTCGGATGGATTTAGCGGATTTGGCAACAACGCGGACGGTCCTTACACGACTTGGGATCACATCTTCCAGTGGGTGGACAATGTTTCCTGGACTCGTGGGAACCACTCGTTCAAGTTCGGCGCAGACATCAACCGCACACGTTTTAACGTGACCGGAAACCAATATGCCCGCGGCCTTTATGGCATCCAGAATCAGGCCACCGGGTATGCTCCGTCCGACTACATGCTTGGTTACGTCCACGATACTTCGGACGCCGCAGCCCTGGCGATCGCCCAGTTTCGTCAGACCGGCCAAGCCTACTACTTCCAGGACAGCTGGAAGGTCCGGTCGAACATCACGGTCAGCTACGGCTTACGCTACGAATATGTGCCGGCCTTTAGCGACAAAGCGCCTCTGGTCAATATCTTTGTTCCCGATGGTGCTCTCTTTACCCAGACTCCCAACGCTCCTGCTGCCACCCATCCCTGCTTTGTCCGCTCTGGAACCGGAGACTTCTATGAGAATTCGGTAATTCGCTTTGGTCCGGGCATTTGTACGGCTCGCGACGGTCGATTGGGTTCAAATCTGGTGCAGTCGGATCCAAAGAACTTTGCTCCCCGTTTGGGAATTGCCTGGAGTCCCACTGCCAACTGGACGGTCCGCGCCGGGGCAGGCATCTTCTATTCACAAGACACTGGCAATCCGGTTTTCGACATGGCGCGCAATCTTTCGGGCCGGGTGATCGATAACGCCAACATCAACACGCATGACCTCACTTTCGAAAACCCATTCACCATCGCGCAGAATGTCTGTGGCGTCCCCGCGCCTCCGTACGTGTGTATCACTTCCCCCTTTGTGCTCGGCAACGACTACCACCGCCGGACGCCATATGTGGAACAGTACGAACTGAATATTCAACGGCAGTTGAGCAAGAGTACTGCTCTCGAGATTGGTTACCTGGGAACGCAAGGCCATCGGTTGGAGCGTATTCAGTACTTTAACCAGCCGACGCCCGGACCCGGCTCAACGGCCAGCCGCTCACCCTGGCCGGAGTTCGGTTTTGTCCAGGAGGTCATTGGCCTGGTGAACTCCAACTACAATTCGCTCGCCGTGAAACTCACGCGGCGCATGTCCAGCGGCTTTACCTATCTGCTTGGTTACACGTATTCCAAGTCGATCGACGATGGCAGCGGAGAGCGCATCATCGGCACCGATAACATCGACGCGCAGAACGAGTATTGCATTAAGTGCGAGCGCGGGCTGTCGAGCTTCGACCAGAGACAGCGTTTTGTGGCTTCGACGCTTTACGAATTGCCCTTCGGAAGAGGCCGCACGTTTCTGAATCACGGTCTGGCCGGAACCTTGCTCGGCGGGTGGGATCTCGGAATGATCTGGACGATGGCTTCCGGTTCCCCGGTCGACATCTACTCCGGCAAAGATCAGTCCAATACCGGTGTAGGCCAGGACCGGCCCAATGCGGTGCCCGGCCAGTCATGGCAGCTCGGCAACCCGACTCCAAAGCAATGGTTTAACGTGCAAGCCTTCGCTCTGCAACCGCAGTTCACCTTCGGAAACTTTGGACGGAACGTAGTGATTGGTCCTCGGCTATTCGACGTGGATTCAACCATCAAGAAGGATTTCAAATTCACCGAGCGGCGATACGTGCAGTTACGGCTCGATGCATTCAATACCTTCAACCATCCCAATTTCGGTGACCCGGGCAATCGGCTGAATGCCGACCAGCTCAATGCAAGCGGCGTGCCCATTCCGGGCACCGGCAGCTTCGGCCAGATTACCAGTACCAAAACGGGGGTCGACATGCGCGAGTTGCAGGTCAGCCTCAAGGTCGTCTTCTGATAAGACAAGCTCTTCAGCGAGGTGCAAATATGCGCTTTACTTCTTTGGTTGCGGCAGTCTTGGCTCTGAGTCTCGCCGGCTTCGCACAAACGGTGGGTCAAGTTACAGGCGTAGTCACTGATCCGGGCGGCAACGTCGTCGTCGGCGCTAATGTAACCATCACGAACGCGCGGACGAATGTCTCGCGCACGACCACAACCAACAGCGCAGGCAACTACTCGTTTCCCGCGCTGCAGCCGGGTATTTACAACGTGAAAGTGGAGCTGCGCGGTTTCCAAAGCGAAGCCCGCGAAGGCATGGAACTGCAAGTGGAGCAGATTGCGCGCATTGACTTTCACTTGCAAGTCGGGGCCGTCACCGAAACGGTGGAAGTGACGGGCGGCGCTCCCTTGCTGAATACTGAGAGCACAACCGTTGGAACGGTCATCGACAATGACCGCATTGTAGGGCTGCCTCTAAACGGGCGCAGCTTCACCCAGTTGATCGCTCTTACCCCCAACGTCTCCTACAATAGCGTCTCCAATGGAGGCCAAGCCAGCGCTCGCCAAGGCGGTGACCGGACTACGCAGGAAATCTTTGTCGCCGGCGCGCGTCGCGAGTACACCAGTTTTACGCTCGACGGCGTGGAAAATACCGATCCCGGCTTCAACACCTACGCCGTGCTTCCCTCGATTGACGTCTTGCAGGAATTCAAGGTGGAAGCCGGCGTTTACCCGGCCGAGTTTGGGCATCGGCAGATTCAGGTGAACGTGTCCACTCTCAGCGGCACCAATCAATTCCACGGCGCGCTGTTCGAGTTCGTGCGCAACGACGCTTTTGATGCACTCCCTTATAACTTCACCTCCAAGCCGTTGACCTCCTCGCCATTCAAGCAGAACCAGTATGGCTACACTCTGGGGGGACCTGTCCGCATCCCCAAGCTCTTCAATGGCAAGGATCGGCTGTTCTTCATGTCCAACTACGAAGGCTTCAAGCTGCGGCAGCAGACCCAGACGGTGTACACGACATTCCCAGCCGCATTCCGAACCGGTGACTTCTCCTCAGTGCTGGCGACCCACGTCATCACCGATCCGACGACCGGGCTGCCGTTTCCCGGCAATATGATTCCCGGGAACCGTCTGGACACGATCGCCAAAGGGTTCCTGCAGTTCTTTCCCGCGCCCAACATCACGAACGCACCGAACAACGGCCTGTCCAGCAACTACCTCGCAAAGGACAAAATCACGGGAAACAAATGGCAGATAACCGAGCGCGTGGACTTTGCGCAAAGCGCGAAATCAAGTTGGTTTGCCCGTTTTAGCATGCAGGATGAAAACGGGGTCCAGCCGGCTTTGGCTCAGAACGGCATGAGCCTGATCACCAATGCCAAGCAGACGGCGATCGGTAACACGTTCATTTTGTCGCCGACCATTCTGAACGAATTCCGTTTCGGCTTTCTGAACTTCTACAATAACTTTGCCCCCGAACTGGCGGGCATAACGAACGTCAACACGCAGTTGAATCTTCCCGGCCTCTTGAGCAACCCGGCGTCCCCGGCCTGGGGCGTTCCCAACGTCACCTTGGCAGATGGCTTTAGCGGTTTCGGCAACGGCACAGACGGTCCTTACACGACCTCGGATCACATCTTACAGGTGGTCGACAATATTTCCTGGACGCACGGGAACCACTCGTTCAAGTTCGGCGCCGAGGTTGACCGCACAGATTTCAACGAAACTGGGAACCAATACGCCCGCGCGCAATATAACTTCTCGAATAAAGCCACCGGATATGGTCCCGCCGACTTCATGCTCGGTTATGTCAACAGTACGGTAGACGCCGTCGCCCTGGCGGTCGCGCGGTTCGGAATGACGAGCCAGTTCTATTACTTTCAAGACAGCTGGAAGGTTCGCCCTAATGTCACCGTAAGCTACGGCGTGCGCTACGAATATGTGCCCGCCTGGAGTGACAGAGTGCCTCTGGTCAATGTTTGGTTTCCCAACGGCAAATTTGACCTCCAGGGCGACCCCAAAGGTCTCAATCCACAGCCAGTGGAGACCCGACCCTGCATTATCGAAAACGGAAGCGGCAATTTTAATGGCGGCAATGTTGTCTTTCCGACGGTCGCTCAGGGGGGCGTTTGCACCGCCCGCGACGGGCGGCTGGGTCCTAATCTCGTCCGGTCGGATAAGCGGGATTTCGCTCCGCGCTTTGGAGTTGCGTGGAGTCCCACAAGCAACTGGACGGTCCGCGTGGGCGCCGGCCTTTTCTACACACAAGACACCGGCAATCCCGTATTCGACATGTCGCGCAGTCTTTCCGGAAAACTTCAGGTTACCGAGACCAATAACAACCTCACGTTCGAAAACCCCTTCGGCGCCAACGGAGCGGCGAATGCCTGTGGTGTCTCCGCTCCGCTGGTCTGTGTCCCCACACCCACTCTAGTCAGCACCTTTTACGGCCGCCAGACGCCCTCGGTGGCAGAGTACGAATTGAATGTCCAACGGCAGTTTGGCAGCAACATGGCCCTCGAAGTTGGTTACCTGGGAACGCAAGGCCGTCACCTGCCGCGTTATGTATATTTCAACGCCGCGGCGCCCGGACCGGGCTCACAACTCAGCCGCGAAGCCTGGCCGAACTTCAACAATACCGTGGAGAACATTGGTAATGTGAACTCCAACTACAACGCGCTCTCCGCTAAACTCACGCGGCGCATGTCCAGCGGCCTTACCTTCCTGCTCGGCTATACGTACGCGAAGTCGATCGACGACGGCAGCGGGCTGCGTACACTCGGCACCGATCAGATCGGCGCTCAGAATTCGTATTGCCTCGCGTGCGAGCGTGGTCTGTCGATCTTCGACCAGAAACATCGCTTTGTGGCTTCAGCTCTTTACCAATTGCCGTTCGGAAAAGGCCGCTCGTACATGAATCACGGGGTGGCCAGCATCCTCATCGGCGGGTGGGATCTCGGGATGATCTATTCCACGGCCGCCGGTTCCCCCGTCGACATCATGGACGGCACATGTCAATCCAATATCGGTGCCAGTTGCATGGACCGGCCGAATGTGGTGCCCGGCGTGTCCTCGCGGCTCAGCAACCCCAATAAATTGGAGTGGTTTAATGTGCAAGCCTTTGCTCTGCAACCGCAGTTCACGTTCGGAAACTCGGGACGGAACACGGTGATCGGCCCGCGATTGTTCAGTGTCGATACCACCCTCGATAAGGATTTTAGATTCACCGAACGATTCAACGTGCAGTTGCGGCTCGATGCTTTCAATCTCTTCAACCATCCCAACTTTGGCAGCCCGGGCAATGGCCTGACTGCCGACCATTTGGATGCCAGCGGTGTGCCCATTCCGGGCAGTGGCGGATTCGGCACGATTACCAGCCTCAACCCCAACGTAAGCATGCGACAGTTGCAGCTCGGCCTCAAAATCGTATTCTGATTGCGTCATGAGCAAAACTGGGCATCCCAATTGGCTGCCCAGTCTGCGTAACTGTACGACCGATGAGGGCGGGCCCCTCGAACCGGCTTGCATGGAGCTGGACTCAAACCACCTTCCGCTGCTGCGCTCTAAGGGGTGTGGTAGTGAGCAGAGAAGGAAAAGGCCCGGAAGCATTCGGGTCAGGTGACTTTTAGGGAGAGGAACGAAAGCGAACCACTGCCGTGTCGAAAAGATCAAGACGATGTCAAAACCAGGGTAGTCAGAAGATTCTGGGATTAGCTCCGGCGCAACCTGCTTACGGACGGAGCGGCATCCGGCATACAGGTGGCCTGAACCTAGAAGAGGCGGTGGTATGGAACATGAGAACCTTGGCATCGATGCTAACGGAGAAGCCACAAGTGGTATGAACCACGAGGGTGAGAGTACGGATGCGATGCTGAGGGGCGGACTGCCTGGTAGTAGCGAGGAAGCGGAGTAACGTCCGTGGAGCGAAGCGGGCAGGCTATCCACGTCGGGACCATAATGGGCCAACTGGAAACAGGAGGAGCCCGCCGGTTTGGACGGAGGGCGGCAGCTCTCATCGGATGGCACGAGCCGGATGAATCGAGAGGTTCAAGTCCGGAATTCTGTGAGGGGCTCGGGGTGAGATTCCCCGGGCCTACTCGGCGGGACAAGCTGCTGTCGCGACACTGACCTATGACAAGGGTGACGAGAAGATCGCTGGCGTCTTCATTATTGATGTTGCCGGCGGCGTGGGCCTGGCAGGCACGGGCCCAGACGCCGGCGGCTCAGACGCCAGTCGCGGACGATCCGACGACCATCGACGGTGACGGGACTGCGCACATCAAGCGCGCCGTGCCCGTCCCCAAGACCATCTCGCCGGACGCTTACGCTCTGATGGCAAGCGGAAAAAGATGGACACCCGAGCCCGGCACGAAACAGGCGGCAGACTTCGACGAGAAGTTGCACACCACTTATCCAGTCGACATCACCGAAACACCTGTGGCCGGCGTGGCGTGCAAGATTGTCATTCCAAAACGGGCCGCGGCCCACAAGCAAGACCGCGTTCTGATCTGTCTGCATGGCGGAGGCTTTACTTCCGATTCCGGATCGACGCTCGAAGGCACTACCATTGCAGCGCTGACCGGCACCAAGGTGATCGCGGTCGAGTACCGGCTGGCTCCACAGTATCCGTTTCCCGCGGCAGTGGACGATGCGGTCGCGGTGTATAAACAGCTCCTCAAGCAGTATGCGCCGAAGAAGATCGGCGTCTATGGCACTTCCGCGGGCGCGGTGCTAGTGGCTCAGATGACCGTTGAGTCGCGCAGGCTCGGTCTGCCTTTGCCTGCCGTTTTGGGATTCTTCTCCGGTTATGTCGATCTCGCCCGCTACGGAGACTCCAGGTTTCTCTACGGCACGAACGGCTTCACAAATTTCAGTTCGATGCTTCCTGCCCTGAAGGGCCTGGGAATGGTTCCATACGTCGGCGACCACGACCGGCACGATCCGGTGCTTTCGCCTATGTACGCAGACTTGAAAGGATTCCCGCCGACTCTCTGCATGTCCTCGACGCGCGATCACTGCCTCAGTGGCACCGTCGATTTTCATCGAGCGTTGTTGCGGGCAGGGGTGGATGCGCGCTTGATGGTCTTTGATGCCATGCCGCATGCGTTCTGGTATCAGTTCGACCTGCCGGAATCCAGGGAAGCGCTGGAAGCGCAGGCGAGCTTTCTTGATCGCCATCTAGGCTGACAGAGATTGAAATAACGTGAAACGTGAAAGGTCCCATGATCCAGACTATCGATCAGATGTTGAATAAGTTCGAGAGCGGGAAAATAACCCGGCGGCAACTCGTCCTCTCCCTTGCGGCGGTGGCGACAGCCGCCGCACAAACTGCGGCGAAGGAAGAAGGCTTCCGTGCCGTCAGCATCAACCACATCACAGTGAAAGTTCCCGACCTTCACCGCACCTCAAGCTTTTATCAGGAGTTCTTCGAAATGCCCCTGAAGCAGCATTCGGCCAAAACCCACATCCTGGGAGTTGGCGATAGTTGCTTCTTTGGCGTTGAGCAAGGCGACAGTCAGGCCAGAGTCGATCACTTCGACTTCGGAATTTCGGGCTTCGACGCCGACGCTGTGCGCGCAAAATTAACGAAACTCAATTTGAAATTCGACAGTAATTCCAAGGAATCGTTCAAATTTCATGATCCCGACGGTTTTCTGGTCCAGGTGAATGCACCGGACTACGTCGGTCATGTGGGCTGATGTTCGTGTCTGCGTGTCTACGATAGTGCGATTTTGCCCGGACGGGCCGCCCCACGTCGGTACCGATTTGGGCATTCCCCGAGATGTTAAGGGGCTGCGAACTCTTGCGGCTTGAGTGCGCCGCCGTTCGCGTCGTAGCTGCTTGGATTTCGTCTGACCGCCCTCGCGCGAGTTCCTGATCACTAATCTGCGGAGAACTTGGGACATCTGTCCCGGTCCAAACGGAAACCATGCGTCGAGACAGAGAATCCAAGTCCGCTCCGATCGGAGTCGTCACCAAGGTTTTGCGAATTCTGGAAACGCTGCACGACTCCCCGGCCGGTTTGCAGTTGAAGGATCTGGCGGAGAAGACCGCGATTCACAAAAGCACGGCATACCGCGTCCTGGCTCATTTGGAGCACGAAGGCTACGTGTTTCGCGACTCCGCCGGCGCGTATGCGATTGGGGTGCGACTGGCTCGTCTGGGATCGGGAACGTCATACCAGACCACCGTGCGCAAGATCGGCCGGCCGGTGCTCGAGGAGTTGGCGCGCATAACCGGCGAGACCGTCAGTCTGGCGGTTTTGGAGGGCCGCGAAGTTCTCTATCTGGATGTGATGGAGAGCGCGCATACGTTTCGTCAGGTGTCCCAGATTGGTACACGTCATCCGCTCTATTGCACCGCGTTGGGTAAAGCGATGTTGGCCTTCTATCCCGAGGAGGAGCAGGACTATCTGATTTCCGGCATAAGTTTCGAGCGCTTTACCCCGCATACGATCGCATGCGCCGCGAATCTGCGAAAGGAGCTGACGCTGATCCGGCATCGTGGATATTCCCTTGACAACGAAGAGGTATATCTCGGCTCGCGCTGCATCGGCGCCGCAATCTTCGACGAAGCGGATAGGGTTGCGGCGGCGCTCAGCGTTTCCGGACCCACAACGCGCCTTACCCGAGAGAGAGTCCCTACCTTTGCGGCGGCGGCCCGGCAAGCGGCTGCAGCAGTTTCAAAGAGTCTGGTGGCTGGCAGGAAAGAGTTTTTGGCACGTTTTCGCCCACAGCCACAAAATATCGGTCTGGCAGGCAATTGAAAAGATCGCCTCATATGGAACCCGGCGTGGGCCGCCGGTCGACTCGTGGACAGACCTCTTCCTGACTGCGTTGATGCGCCAGGGCTGCTCAAACACTAAGCCAGAAACTTATTGCCTTGATCATTATTATTATTGTGTGGGGGCGTTTGGCTTTGAATTTCGTACGCCTCTCTGAGGGCCTGCTGGAACATGTCCCGCAGCTTCTCTCGCTCAGCTTTGACCCGATTGCCTGAGTCGTCCGGCCAGAGTTTCGTGGAATCCGACTTGCCAACGTCTTTGTTGCCGACCAGTCGATAGAGATCCCGCCCGGACCAGCCTGAGAAGCTCGACATGTCCTGAAGGCGAGCTTCACTGTGGCAACACGCGCTATTCCAGAGATTTTGATTTTGCAGCATATCTTATCGCCTCCCGCTTGAGCTACCACCCGTCCAGAGTGCAAGAGGAGCGCCAAATAAGAAGACTCTCAATCTACGGCAGTTATTCCGAGTAGCGCCCGCTTGACGGAAATTCTTTCCCGTTTTTTGAGGCAAGAAATCCGTGTCTCCGGCGAGCAGCTTGGAAACCAGAGCAGCCGGCTGTCCTTGAAGATGGCCGTCTTCAATTTACGGTGAAAGCACGATTTGCAGGGCAGAGTCCAGCACCCTAACGTGTCTACCTCTTTGATTGTCCCGCCGCTTACGATCCACGTACATCGACGCTGGTGAGCCCACTGCGCTTATTTTCTAGTATTGAGTAATCTAAACTACTAGTTTATGTTTCTCATCTGCAGTATCTCCAACGAAGACTGGCAACTGTCCTGCTGGAAGCGGCTCGACACTTCCCTGCCGTTGTTGTGACCGGTCATCGTCGTGCGGGTAAGACCACTCTTTTGCGCAAGCTTTTTCCTAAAGCCCAGTACCTACTGCTCGAAGACCCTGATGTTCCGGCGCGGGTGGGCAGTGATCCCCGCGCCTTCCTCGATGCGCCCCGTCCTCCTGTCGTCTTCGACGAGATTCAGAACACTCCCGAATTACTTGCGTATGTTCGCACGGTTATCGACACAGGCCCGCGGCGGATGGGGCAATGGCTGTTCACAGGGTCCCAGGAGGCACCGCTCATGCAAGGTATCAGCGAATCCATGGCGGGACGAGCGGCCATTCTCCAACTTCTGCCTTTCAGTCTTTCGGAAACGAAGAAGGTGAGCCTGCTGCACGGAGGTTTTCCAGAGGTGCTCGCTCGGCCGAAGGCTCGCAGCAATGAGGAGCCGAAGTTGCGGGGCAGCTTTGGGAGTGAATACGAGGCTTTCTGGGCAGTCGTCCCACGCTGGATTCCACGGTTGCGTCCGCCCCCGAAACGGGAGGAAGGTCAGGCGGATCGAAGGCACGCTGATTGCAACCAGTGATCCTCTTATTAGCAGGATTTCCAACTGTGGGTGTCGGTGCGGGCGTGATCGCGCAACAGGCAGAATTGCTGAACAGCAGGGTGGCAGCGTGAGACTTAGGAGACAAGCTTTGACCGCGACGGCATCGGCCTTAGCAATTTCGGGAATGCTATTTGTCTCGGCATATGCAACTGGCAGCGCCCTTTTGTCTTGGCCGCAAGCCCCAGGCTTTTGGATTACGGCGATATTGCGCGGTATCCATTCAGCTTCCAAGATCGATTATGCACTCATAACAATCCCGGTAAATGCGCTCATCTATAGCTTGATTATCTTCGGCATAATGAGTTTGCCGTTCAGGAAAGACTAAGCTGGGTGGCAGGATCGACCCTATAATCCAAGTCCGACACTCCATTCAACGCTCGCGATGCCGAACTAAAAGCAGAGCCGCGAATCCTATGATCGCGGCACACGGTCCAGCGCCTGGCTCGCAGCCCCAAGGGTCCGCACGCGATGGCGGCGGAAAAGATGCGAGAAGTAGTCTGGGTCAAGCCGGAGCGCGGGGCGGAACTGGAGTTTGTAGAGCGCACGAAGGGCGACGGCTCCCGCACGCTGAGTTCCGGAGGCTGCCGTTATAGAAATTCTGATAGTTGCGTCGCTGTCAATCTTGTGCAGACGTTCGCGTTCGAGTACTTCATAGGCGGCAACAAGCTACGCGAATGTGGGGCGAAGGTCAGGCGCTCCTATAATACTGCCTGGTTCCTGATTGCCATGTCATCGATTAGGAGACAGAAAATATACGGCGCGGGCGCCGCCATCCTCCTGCTGGCGACCCTAACGAGCAATTGCGGCGGAGGGACTGCGAACGTGCCACCGCCAAATGTGCCCTGGGTGGGGTCGGTAGGGAGTGTGTTGATTGGAGAGGCGAACGATTCCGACCATGTGCCGGACCACCTTTGGATAGGCTTCAACGACAGCGGTAGGTGGCAACATTTCGAAGACTTGCGCAGCAAACACGGAGACAGTGGAGCGTTCTGGATCGGTGGGCATGTGGTGGTAAGTGTCGAATCGAGCGTGGGATTTTACTTCGATCCAGCGACGACCGTAGCTGGCGAGATTACTGCCGAGGGGCAACAGACGACTTTGGATTTCATCAAGGCTGACCCGGCGACATTTGCAAACACTGGTGTTGGGAATGCGGTAGTGTGGTACGTGCCCGCGGTTGTCGAACAGATATCGAGGAGATAAATAGCCCGCCGATGATTGGCTTTTTGACGCTTTTTGAAACTGGAGTCGCTTTACGGACGTTCGCCCGGCAGTGGAGTCTGTCGCAGGACAAAAGTCTTGTCGATGTCGGAGGCTGGGCATACAGCGGCAGCGACTCAATGGGAGTGTGCCCCATTGGTAAAGAAATCAGGTCTCTGCGGTGATGGGGTGCTGCCTCACTGGGGCAATGCGTCGGCACCGTTCTCTTTGCAATTACAATTTCTCCATGTGCGGACGGTATCGGCTCAAACACGTTGAAAGGCTGGCCGAGAGATTCGAGGCTATTTATTGCGGAAATAACGAAGAGATCGTACCGCGCTACAACATCGCACCTACACAGCCGATTCCGGTCATCCGGGCAACAGAGTCCGGTCGCGAGATCACTTCTATTCGCTGGGGCTTGATTCCCTCCTGGGGAAGGACACATCGGCTGCGCGGATCAATTCCCGAAGCGAGACCGTTGTCGAAAAGCCAGCGTTCCGTGAGAGTTTTGAGCGACGGCGCTGTCTAATCCCTGCCGATGGCTTCTACGAATGGGTGCGTAGCGGCAAGCTTAAACAACCATTCCATTTTGGAATGAAGGATGGTTCTCTCTTCGCGTTCGCGGGAATCTGGGATCGATGGAAACCGCCGACAGGTCCATTGGTGGAATCGTGCGCGATCCTGACGACCTCTCCGAACGAACTCCTGAGAGACGTACACGACCGGATACCGGTGATTCTTCGGCCCGAGCACTACTCGATGTGGCTCAATGCTCCGACCTCGGCGTCTGGACGATTGGCGGACATACTTCTGCCTACGACGCGGGAGCTATGAGACGGTTTCCTGTGAGTGAATGCGTCAACGATCCTGCAAATGAAACGCCGGATTGCTTGATCGAGACTGCCGAACTGATTCCCGCACAACATACGCTGGTCCGCTAACTACTTTGCGGTGCAAAAGTAGGCACTTCTGTGCATAACCTTTGCGGTCGTGGTGGTGGGACCACTTCGTGTTAAGACATTGCTTCTAGAGGTAAATAACTCTGAGTAGCAAAGGAGAAACAGCGCGAGTGATCAAGTTGCGTCACCACTAATTGTGTCCGGCCTGAGACATAGGTAACAGAACGTTCCGGAGACATGGGTTACACTTTTCGGCCCGAGGAGGGCAGAGGAGAGGATGCCATGGAAGGAAAGTTCTGTGATGGACGAACGGATGCGTTTTGTAATCCGGCTCAAGGACGGGGAGAGTATGACCTCGCTTTGCCGCGAGTTTGGGATTTCACGCAAGACCGGATACAAGATTCTGGACCGCTACGAGCAGTGCGGTGTGGAGGGGTTGAGCGATCGCGCCCGCCGGCCGCATCGCTACGCTAACCAACTACCCGCCCCTGTGGAAGCCGCCATCGTGGCGGCCAAACGAGAAAAACCGCACTGGGGAGCACGCAAGATCCACGAGCGCCTACTCCGGCATCTCCCATCGGAAGTGAAGGTGCCAGCTCGCAGTACCATTCACGCGATCTTAGATCGACATGGTCTGGTCGCCCGCGCCAGCCGGACCAGGACGCGGGCCGAGGGAACGCCACTCTCTGCTGGCTTGAATCCGAATGACTTGTGGTGCACCGACTACAAAGGCGAGTTCCATCTCGGCAATAAGCGCTACTGTTATCCGCTCACCGTCACCGATTACGCCTCGCGCTACTTGCTGTTGTGCGAAGCCATGGAGTCTAACCAAGAACAGCCCGCTTTTCTGGCTTTTGAGCGATTGTTTCAGGAACGTGGTTTGCCCCATGCCATTCGCTCCGATAACGGTGTGCCCTTCGCTTCCCCCAACGGACTATTCAATCTCTCTAAATTATCCGTGTGGTGGTTGCGCCTGGGGATCAGCATCGAGCGGATTCGCCCGGGTCATCCCCAACAAAATGGCCGCCACGAGCGCATGCATCTAACCCTGAAAAAAGAAGCTACTCGGCCTGCCGGCGCTAATATCCTGCAGCAACAGGCTAAGTTCGATACCTTTGTCGAGGAGTTCAATATCGAGCGTCCGCATGAAGCCCTGGACATGCAATGTCCAGGCGAGGTCTACACCGCCTCCGCCCGACCCTATCACGGCATTCCTGATCCCTACTACCCCTTTCACGACAAGACCGTCGTGGTCACCAACTGCGGTCGCCTGTGCCTTTACCGCAAGAAGATCAATCTCAGCACCAGCCTGGCTGGCCAGGCCGTCGGCATCAAAGAAGTCGACGACGGCATCTGGCTCGTCAGTTTTATGAACTATGATCTCGGCTTTATAGACTTGGAGGAGAAAACCCTGCAGCCCCTCGGAAATCCCTTCGGGCCAAAAGTGTAACCCGTGTCTCCGGAACGTTCTGTTACCTATGTCTCGAGGCCGGACATTGCAAATAGTGGCGGAGGGAGAGGGATTCGAACCCCCGATACCCTTTCGGGTATAGCGGTTTTCAAGACCGCCTGTTTCAACCGCTCACACATCCCTCCGCATGAGTAGTATCGACAGTTTACCGGAATTCCCAGACGGTCATAACGTCAGTGCGTAACGTTGCAACGTACGTTTTTCATGCCAAGATTGGTGGAGCTCGCGCGTTGCTTCAAGCGCAAAACTCGCGAGGCCGCTGTTAGCTATAGCTACTCCTCGCTGTCGCCCGGTGGGAAAGATCGGCTTTCGCCATGTTGCAGAAGGTGCGCACGATCGCCCGGTTCTCGCCGGAGCGATACGCGAGTTCGATATCGCTCTTGGCTGCCGCGCCTCGCAGATTTTTGCAGCACACTTCCGGAGCGGCGATCCGCTGGACGCATGCGGGAGCGATCGTTACTCCCAGCCCCGCGCCTACCAGTCGCAGCACCGTAAGCCACTGCGGCGCTTCCTGCACTACTTGGGGACGGAAACCATGGGCCTCACAGATTGAAAATGTCTTCTCGTACGCGCGCCGGCCCGCGGCTGCCGGAAAGAAAACGAAGGGCTCATCGCGCAGCTCAGCGCCCGTAAGTGTCTTACGTTTTGCCAAGGGATGCTTGCGGGGCAGCACGGCCACGAACGGCTCCGAGAAAAGGGTTTCCACCTCGATTCCTTCCATCGGTCCGCTGTCGCGCAGAAAGCCCACATCGAGTGCGCCATCGAGCAAGGCCTGGATCACGAAGGAAGTGTGAAACTCGCGCAACTGCAGGTTCACTTTCGGGAACTGTCTGCGATAACGCCCCAGCATCGCCGGCAACGACGTGAGCATGCTCGACCCGATGAAGCCGACCCTCAGATAGCCGACTTCGCCGCGTCCGATGCTGCGCGCTTCTTCCAGATCTTCGGCTACGCTGCGCAGGGTGCGGCGCGCGCGTTCGAGAAACGCTTCGCCTGCGTTGGTAAGTTTCACCGCGCGCGAAGTCCGCAGGAAGAGCGCGTGCCCGACAATCTCTTCCAGCTTGCGTATCTGTTGAGAAAGGGGAGGCTGCGCCAGATGCAGCCGGTTGGCCGCTCGTCCAAAATGCAGCTCTTCCGCCACCGCTACGAAGTAACGCAGATGACGAAGCTCGATCTGATGATTCATATCCAATACATCTTAATCAGGATTAACAAGATATTGGACATATCATGCGGTGAGCCATAGATTTTGTTCATGGGAACGTCAATGCACAATAACCCCGCGATCGTGAACGCGCCAGGCGAAGCCGTGAACAGCCAAGCACGCGAGGTGTACCTCCGGAGTTTTCGATCCGGCGATGAAGACGCCTTTCGCGAGTTGAACGAAGCATGGATTGCGAAGTACTTCAGGATCGAAGACGCGGATCGCAAGGTTCTCGGCGATCCGGTGCGGAACATCCTTCAGCCAGGCGGGCACATCTTTTTCGCCGTCATGGATGGCCGCATTGTGGGCTGCTGCGCGCTGCTTCCCATGGAGCCCGGCTCATTTGAACTGGCCAAGATGGCGGTAAACGAAGATGAACGCGGTCATGGCATCGGCCGCAAAGTTCTCGAATACACCATCGCGCGAGCGAAGCAACTCGGAGCGCATCGCCTCTATCTCGAAACCAATCGCAAGCTTGAGAATGCGATTCACCTGTACGAGTCCTTGGGATTTCGGCATCTGCCGCTGGAGCGAGTGACGCCATCGCCGTATGCCCGTGCCAATGTGTTTATGGAGATGATGCTGCATGAACAGAGCCTTCGCCACACAGGCATCTGTTGGGTGCCCGATTCGGGAGTCTAACGAATCGATAAAGCATATTCTTTATTGGCGCGTGGCCCATCCTTATGTTCTGGCTTTGTTGGTGTGATTCTATTATGGGACTTTCAAGCCGTGGGTGCCCCACTTGCGCGGTTTTCGCAAGGGTGGGGCACGAGAATGTCTAGGTCGCCCTTCGTTGCCTCGCACCATTGACGGATAAAGGATGAGACGAATCAGATATTGAGGAGCTTCCGATTGTTTCGGGGTTCCGATGCTGTCTTCTATTCTGAAGCTCTCATGATCGACCGGGATACACTTATCCCACTCTCGCGAACACAAACACGGCGCGAGAGTGGGGCGACCGCTGTTTGGGCAGCCTAGGCAAAAGAACAAAGGCTGGGCCAACCGCCCACTCCTATGGTCGATAAGAACAGAGATCCAAGACACAATCACCTTAAGTCGCCCCCCACTTCAAGGCGCGATTTCATTGCATTCGCCGCTGGATTTATCGCTGCTACAGGCATGTCCTCAGGCCGAGAGCAGTCGGTCAGGGAAACCGACGTCGAGGTTAACACCCCGGACGGTCTTTGCGACGCCGTCTTCATACATCCGGCGAGAGGTTCCCATCCTGGAGTGTTGCTCTGGCATGATTCGCCTGGCCTGCGTCCCGTGATGCGTGATCTCGGCAAGCGCATGGCCGGTGAAGGATATTCCGTGCTCGTCCCCAACCTCTTCTACCGGGCGCACCGGGCGCCGGTGTTCGATGCCTCCTTCGATTATGCGAATAGCGCGGCGGATAGAGAGAAATATGCGCAAACGGTGGCTTCGTTCCTAGCGCCCGGGGCCGCTGAGAGAGATGCCGTCGCCTACATCGCGTTCCTGGATTCGCAACCGCAGGTCAACAAGAAAAGGAAGATCGGGACTCACGGGTACTGTCTTGGCGGCCCCTACATTATTCGAACCGCAGCCGCAATGCCCGATCGTGTGGGCGCCGGAGCTTCGTTCCACGGTGGCTTTTTGGTGACGAACAAGCCGAATAGCCCGCATCTACTGGCGCCGAAGATCAAGGGGCGTCTGTATTTTGCCATCGCGGGTGATGACGACAAGCGTGAGCCCGAGGTCAAGAACGAGCTCCGCGTGGCGTTCGCTGCCGCGAAGGTCCGTGCGGAAATCGAAGTCTATCCCAACGCGCGCCACGGCTGGTGCGTACCCGATAGCAAGGCGGCCGAAAACAAACAGGATGCCGAACGCGCTTGGGGCAAGTTAGTCGCGTTGTATAAACAGGCGCTGTGAAGCTCGTCAGGCCATTTTCTTCAGATCGTAGAGCGGGAAATCGAATGGACAAGCGGGAAACGGACACGTGGAACGATCGCAATCGGAGGCACGTTCCTCGCTGGAAGCAACTGCTCATATTCCCGAACCACAAATAGAATCGATGCTGGTGAAACCGTGCCGATGATTCGGACTTGTAAGAGTTGTGCGCGAAAGAACCGCGTTCCTGCGGCTCACCTTGCCGATGTCGGGCGCTGCGGGGCATGCAAGGCGGAATTGCCTCCGGTCGATGAGCCGCTGGAAGTTGATACTCAGTTATTCGACGAAATCGTCCGGACGGCGCGTGTTCCTGTGCTGGCGGATTTCTGGGCGGCATGGTGCGGGCCTTGTCGCATGGCTGCTCCCGAAGTGGCACGAACCGCTTCGGAGATGGCGGGGAAAGCCGTGGTAGTGAAAGTCGATACCGAGCGGCATCCGGATCTGGCGTCTCGATTCAACATCCGCGGGATTCCGTACTTCGCTGTGTTTTATGGTGGCAAGCCCGTGATCCAGCAGGCTGGGTTAGTCGATCACACGCAGATGGAGACGTGGCTCCGCTCTGCGCAGCCCGCGTCTGTCGCTTAGGAATTTCAGAAATTCCAAGTCGCAGATTGTCTGGTTCGTATCAGGGCACGACTTCCACGGGGTCCCCGCCTGACGGCAGTGTTGCGGTTGGTGGGGTATAGAGCCGTGCCGAAATGGCCCAAGTTGATTGGGCTTCAGCCCCCGCGGCCCCGTTCGCAACTACGAAACACTCTTGCCAGTGACGACCTAAAGCCGGGTTCTTTCAAGTATCCCTGTCACAGCCAAAGCCGTACCCCGATACGAACCTGATAAGCCCGCGACCGTGCGCCTTGACAGGGAACTGGGCGCGGTTCCCCGATCCTCGCACTTAATTGGACAGTCCTAGGGATCGGTCGAGCGCAAGAAGGCCAGGCTACGCTGCACCAGCTCTCGCCGGTTTCTTTGCTTCCACCAGGGGCACGTTTACCAGGTGCTCGCTCACGAACCATACCTGAAGCTCATTGGTGCGGAGTACCTGGCTGACCACAAGATCGTTCGTGCCGTCATCGCCGATTTGCGACGCGCGCCGGGCAAGCTTGCGGCTTTCGCCAATAATTACCTGGTGCGCTTCCAACAAACGCGAGAGTTGAACTGGTACCTCTTCGCGGCCGCGTGGAGGGCGCTCGATTTGCGTGGTCTCAGCCACATCGGCAGCCATGGCGATGCTGACGCCGCCTAGCAACTGAATCCGTTCGGCAATCGCATCCACCAGCTCAGCTTGCTCACCGTAGTGCTTATCGAAAAGCAGATGGAGTTGATAAAACGTTGGACCGGCGACCTGCCAGTGCGACTTCTTATACAGATCGCGGAGGGTCATCGTGTCGGCAAGCAGTTGGTTCAATTGGGCGGTCATCTCCAACCGTACCGGCTCTTCGAGTTCAAGAGGCAGCAGGTAGCTCACGGTTCCGTAGGCCTGAATTTCAGCCGCACGCTGATGAAGACGGGGCTGGGCGCTGACCGCGCGGGTAGCTTTGCTCTGCACATGGTTCTTACGCATCGGACTTGCTCCTTTATGTTTCATTTTTCTGCACGTAAGAGAATACGCGCCAGAAAATCACAATGCACGTCCCTCCAGGGCGGCGTGTGTCCTAATCTCGATTTTGCAGGACTCTGGATTGATAGAGACTAGGGAAGCTTCCAGACTCTGAAGAGCTCGACGACCCTTGACTCTGTCATCCAGAGGCCCTTTTTTGGCCGAAGGATCTCCCGGAATGCTTTAGGACTTAAATGCCAAGCGTGCGGCTTTTCCACGAGGAAGCGGAGATCGTCTCACCGAAAAGCCTCTTTACTGCGAGTAAGTCCGAAATATTCCGGGAGATCCTTCGCCCAACTTCAGGCAGGGAGGCAAGAGTCGCTGTTTTCTAACAGAGACTCCTGCCTCTGGGGGGAGGGTTGTTGGAGGGTCATTGAAGTGGCGGGAGACCCGTTAGAATCCCACGCATGCCTAGGAGACTCCGACCAAATTCTCGAATCGTTCAGCCTTTTTTGAAGACAGCGAACTCAATAACGTCTTCACAATCACGTACAGAACCGGAATGAAGAACAAGTTAAGGACGGTGGAGAACAGCATTCCACCAACAATAGCGGTCCCCACCGAGTGCCGCCCCAGCCGGCCGGCGCCGGTCGCGAAAAACAGGGGCAAGACGCCGAGGATAAAGGCAAAGGACGTCATCAGAATAGGGCGCAGCCGCAACTCAGCCGCTTCGACTGCGGCGTCCAGGATCGAGCGGCCTTGCGCGAGAAGTTGTTCGGCGAATTCGACAATGAGGATCGAGTTCTTTGCCGAAAGTCCGATCAACATCACCAGACCGATCTGCACATAAACGTCGTTTACCAGACCGCGCATAGCAATGAACAGCAGCGCGCCCAGGACTGCCGTGGGTACCGCGAGCAGGATGATAAACGGCAACGCGAAGCTCTCGTATTGCGCCGAGAGGGTGAGATACACCACGAAAATCCCAAGTCCAAAAATGATGATTGCCTTGCCGCCCGCTTCTACTTCTTCCAGGGCGAGTCCTGTCCATTGGAACGTCATACCCTGAAGCATCTTCTGCTTCGCCAGCTCCTCCATGGCTTGCAGTCCCTGATTGGAACTGTAGCCGGGAGCCGCGGCGCCATCGATCTCCGCCGAGCGAAACAGATTGTAGTGATTGATGACCTGCGGGCCCGATGTCTCCGTCAAGTTGAGGATGTTTCCGAGTGGAACCAGGCCGCTTGTATCAGAGCGCACGTAATATTGCCGCAGATCGCGCGCGGTCATACGGAAGGGCTGATCGGCCTGCACGTAAACGCGATACGAGCGGTTATTGAAGTCGAAGTCATTCACGTACTCCGAACCCATGTAGACGCCCAGCGCTTGTGTAACCTGACTGATCGGAACTCCGATGGCCTTGGCCTTCGCGCGATCGATTTGTACCAATCTCTGCGGATCGTTCGCGGTAAAACTTGTGAACAGTCCTGTCAGATCCGTGCGCTGGCGGCTGCCACCAACGATTTGGTGGGCGACGCTGTCAACATCCTGTAGCGTGTTGCGACCTAAATCCTGCAGTTCAAATTGGAACCCGCCGAAGCTGCCGATGCCGTTGATGGCGGGCGGCTCAAATGCCACCACGATCGCTCCCGGAATGCCGAAGAGTTTCGGCCGGATGCGGGCCACGATGTCAGAGGCAGCATGGCCTTTTGCCCGGCGTTCATCGATGGGCTTGAGCGGCGCGAAGACCAGTCCGTAGTTGGACGAGCTACCACCGGAGAGCGAGAAGCCAGGTACCGCGAAGGTACCGAAGATGTCGGGATCGGCTAGCAGTACCTTTTCCGCCTGTTTCGCGATACCGGTGGTGTACGAGAGCGAAGCGCCCTGCGGCGCTTGCACCACCACGATGAAATAGTTCTGATCCTCTTGCGGCACGAAGCCCGTGGGGACGTGCCCGTACATGTAGGCAGTCGCGGCCAGGGCGATGAAGAAAAGAACGATCATCGCGTAGCGATAATTCAATACCTTCCCAATCGCCTTTCCGTATGCGATACCCAGACCGTGAATGGCCTTGTCAACAGTGTGGGCGAGCTTCGCGTATCCACGCGAGAGCCAACCGATACCGGTCCAGTCGAAGGCCGAAAATTTCTGCTCTTCATTGCGCAGCAGGATTGCCGCCAGAGCGGGCGACAACGTGAGCGCGTTGAACAGGGAAATCGCAATTGAGAATGCAATGGTCAGCGAGAATTGCCGGTAGAGAATTCCCGTAGTCCCAGGAAAGAACGACACCGGGACGAAAACAGAAATCAGCACCAGCGACGTAGCCACTACTGCACTCGCAACCTCTTTCATGGCTACCGAAGTCGCGGTGTGCGCGTCAGTTCCGTCTTGATTGATGTGGCGCTGGGCGTTCTCGATGACCACGATGGCATCGTCAACCACGAGGCCCGTAGCCAGGGTGATTCCAAAGAGCGTCAGGGAATTGATCGAGAAACCGAAAATCTTGATGAATGCAAAAGTGCCTATCAGCGATACCGGGATCGTGACCGCAGGAATAATGGTGGCACGCCAGTCCAGGAGAAAGAAGAAGATCACAATGATGACGATGACGATCGCTTCTTCCAGAGTCGTGACAACTTCCTTGACAGAATCGCCGACCACCGTGGTCGTGTCGAAGGCGATCACGAACTTGATGCCCGGCGGGAACGACTTAGACAACTCTGCGAGCACAGAGCGAGCCGCCTTATCTACTTCGAGAGCGTTCGCGTTCGAGAGTTGCTGCACTCCGACGCCGACTGCCTCGTGACCGCTGTAGAGCAGGTTCGTATCGTAATTTTCGGCGCCAATCTCGGCTCGACCTACGTCCCTGAGCTGCACGATGCCGTTGCGCGTGTTCTTGAGGATGATGTTCTCGAATTCCTTGGGATCGGATAATCGTCCCACCACACGCAAAGTCACCTGGAAATTCTGTTTTGGATCTGCCGGCGGACGTCCCAATTGGCCGGCGGGAATTTCAACGTTCTGTTCCTGGAGCGCGGACACTACGTCGGCCGCAGTCAGCTCGCGAGCGGCCAGCTTCGTGGGGTCGAGCCAGACGCGCATGGCATATTTGCGCTCGCCAAAGATGAGCACATCTCCGACGCCTGGAATGCGCTTCAGCGCGTCTTTGACGTAGACGTCGATGTAATTGGAAATGTACTGATTGCTGAGACTGTTATCCGGAGAATAGAAGCCCGCGGCAAAGACAAAGTTCGGATTTGCCTTGGTGATGGTTACGCCCGTGTTCTTGATCTCTTGCGGCAGACGTCCCTGGGCAGTGGCCACGCGGTTTTGCACGTCGACGGCTGCGATGTTCAGGTCGTATCCGGTGCGGAAGGTTACATTGATGCTGCTGGTGCCGTCGTTCGAGCTGGTCGAGGTGATGTAGTGCATGCCCTCGACGCCGTTGATTTGCTGCTCCAGCGGAGTGGTGACCGCCGATTCCACCACCTGGGCATTGGCGCCGACATAGTTGCTGGTGACGGTAACCTGCGGAGGCGCCAGGTCGGGATACAACGAGATCGGTAGACCGGGAATGCAGACTGCGCCGGCCAGAATAATGAGCAGCGCGCATACGGTCGCGAAAATGGGGCGGTGAATGAAAAAATCAACCAAGCCAGTGCCTCCTCTCTAAGTCTCGGAATTCAGCGCAGGATTGCCTTCCCAATCAGAGCAAATTAGCTGATTGGTTGGACGGGCGTTCCGTCGATGAGAAGCTGGATCCCGGAGACGATCACTTTGTCTCCCCGCTGCAACCCGCCGATGACCGCATAATCGTTCCCCACCGTGTCGCCAAGGGTAACCGCGCGCTGTTTGGCCACTGTGCCTCCGTCCGCCTGAGCCGCTACGTAAACGAAGGACTGTCCTCCAATGCGGGTCACCGCTAGAACGGGAACCGTAGGCGTAGGAGCGGTGCTCCATACCACGCGCGCCTTCACCAGTTGTGCGTTGCGGAACTTGTCGAGCGGGCTATGGAGGGGAGCCTTCACGAGAATTCCTTGCAGCGAGTTGTCAACTTGCTGGGAGATGAAATCCACTTTCGTGCTCTCGATCGGCTCCCCGTTGCTGGTGACAATCTGCACAGGCAATCCCATGCGGATGTCGGCTGACCGTTCCGTAGGAATAAAAATGTAGGCCTCGAGTTCGGCGTTCTCATCGACCGTAGTCAGCAGCGTTTGCGGCGAAACATAGTCGCCGAGATGTACGGGAATGTCGCCTATGACGCCCGAAAACGGAGCAGTCAGGCTGTAGTACGCGAGTTGCCGCTGCTGAGTGACACGCGCGGCGGTCGAAGCCTCCCAATCAGCTTTGGAATTCTGGTACGCCTCTAGTGCCAGTTCGTAATCCCTTTTACTGCTCACGCCACCCTCGTACAGTTGCCGCTGCCGGTCCATTTCGCGCTGGTTATAGTCCAGAGTGGCTTTCTTCTGGACTTCGGTACTGCGCTGCTGATCGACCGTAGCCTGCTGCTTTAGCGGATCGATCGTCATCAGTACCTCTCCAGCGCGCACGTGGTCACCCGACTTCACAAATATGCGCGTTAAGGTGCCGTCGACCTGAGGCTGAATGCTGGCCGAACGGCGCGACTTCACCGTTGCCACGTATTCATCCTGTCGCGGCACCGGAGCCAAATCGACCGTCTGTGTCTTCACGGGGAGGGCTTGTGGGCCAGTCGCCTTGGCTTCGGTTTTGGTGCATCCAGAACTGGTGAGAATCACGGCTCCGAGCAGGGAAATGAGCGAAAAACTGGCAAGCATTCTCGATCTGATCATTCCAAGGAACCTCAAGTGCCCCTACAGATGCTGGAGGCGCTTGGGGAGATTCAATATGCGTACCGAAAGGTATGTAAATATGCTATGAATTTACGTATATTTCGAAGCGAGCACGGCGTTGCGACCCGCAGACCTTTATTGTTGTATTTTTGACGCTCCCCGCTCACAGATCCGCAGGAATTCAAGCCGTGTCGGTGACGGGAGTGTTTCGGACCCGCGCCTCACGCTCGAGCAGCCGGGTCACGATGGCGAACAGGAAGCTCGCCGACAACCCGCACATCAGCACGCCGATGATGCTTTCCACTGGACCCAGGGCCCGCCACATCTGCGGGAGAACGACATCGCCATAGCCGACGGTTGCATAACTGGCGGCCGAGAAGTAAAAAGCAGATTCCCATAATGGAAAACAGAGCCGGCGATAGAACCCCGCCCAAAGCAGAATCTCTATTACGTGCAAACCAATGAACGCAGTTGTCAATCGCACCATGAGCAGAGCGGAACGGATCGGCCCTAATCTGTGAACGTCGGGCGCCAAACCGGTCCTTGCCCATGAAATCAGCGCGGCTATCCCCGCGCATTGCAACGAAAGCGTAAGCGTTACCAGAACGACTGCCGCGCCGGCTTGGCGCACAAAGATCATCGGCTCACCTCATCGCTGCCGAAGGTGAGTTGTCCGAGTTCGTCGGCGATCTGAACGGCAATCCGAGTGAGCCTGTACCCGTAGGCCTTGAGTTACCGCTACTCATTATTCTTGCCAGCCGCCACCGAGGTTTCTATAAATGCGAACCAGGCCCAGGAGCTCATTTAACTGAGCCTGAGCGAGTCCCAACTCGCCCGCAAAGTAATTGGTTTCGTTCGTCAGCACTTCCAGGTAGCTGGCGGCCCCGCCGCGATAGCGCATCTCAGAAAGTTGCGCCGCGTCTTGAGCCGAGAGCGCCAGTTGCTGCTGATACTGCCGGAACTCCCGGTCCTTGTGGTACTCAACCAATGCGTCCGAGACCCCGCGAAAAGCTTGCTGGATCGTCTGCTGGTACATGAGCACCGTTTCCTGTTGCCGCGCCTCACTGAACTTGACGCCGGAACGAATCCTTCCTCCGGCGAAAATGGGCTGTACCAATGATCCTCCGAAATTCCACAACCCAGCCGGGCCGGTGAACAGGCTGGTAAGTGCTGAGCTCTGATATCCGCTATTGGCGGTCAGGGTAATCTGCGGAAAGTAGGCTGCTTTCGCGACGCCAATTTGGGCATTCGCCGCCATCAACTGCGCTTCCGCTTCGCGAATGTCAGGTCGTCGCTCCAGAAGGCTGGAGGGAAGTCCGGCCGGAACATCTGGCGCATGCGGTTGCTCGGTCAAGCTTGCTCCCCTCGCGATGGGCCCAGGATTGCTTCCCAGAAGCGTGCTGAGAAGGTTTTCCTGCTGCTCGATGCGCCGCTCCAGATCGGGAATGGCTTCAGCCGCAGTGGACACCAACTGCTCCGCCTGGCGGACGTCGAGCATTGACGTAGCCCCACCGTTTGCCAGCGTTTGTGTGAGTTGCAACGAGTCCTGGCGCGAAGCCAGCGTTCGCCGCGAAATTTCTAGTTCCAAGTCAAGTTCCCGAAGCTGGAAGTAAGCTGTAGCAACGTCGCTCACCAAGGTGCTGATCACCGCCTCGCGCGCCCACTGATTGGCCAACAGATTTGCCCGCGCCGCTTCGGTGGCGCGGCGGAACTGTCCCCAAAAATCGAGATTCCACGCCAGCGAGACATCTACCTGGCTGGCGCTCGTTTCGAATGGAGGAAAGAATTTTTGGCGCGGAGAACGTTGGTTCACCGCCTGAGCTCCCGCGCTGATCGACGGCAACTGATCCGCTCGCGTGATGCCTACTTGCGCCTGAGCTTCCAGGATTCGCGTTGCCGCGATGCGAACGTCGTAGTTCTGTTGCAGAGCAGTGTGGATCAGGTCTTGAAGCTGCTTGTCTTGAAAGACCTCCCACCACTTTTGGTCTCCGAGAGACGCCGCCGCAGGCTGCGCTGCCTGTTGCGGCATAGCTCCACGGTAGGTACCAGGAACGTCAGCGCTCGGTCTCTTATAGTTCGGCCCCACGGCGCAGCCTGAAATAAGGAGTATCCCCAGCAAGAGGGCTGTTAGTTTCGTCACCTTAATCTCCCTCCGACAGGCGCGGCTGCGGGACAGTGGCGGGGCCGTGCGCTTGGCCGCTCCAGCGCGTCGACAGACCTTCGACCAGGACAAATAACGCCGGAATGATGAATATGGCGATGCCGGTAGCGGCCACCATGCCGCCGATGACGGTTGTGCCCATGATCTGACGAGCTACTGAGCCGGCGCCGGTTGCTGTCCAGAGCGGCACGCACCCGAGAATGAATGCGAACGAGGTCATCAGGATCGGCCGCAAGCGGAGCCTGGCGCCTTCAAGCGCAGCGTCCACCAGAGGCTTTCCCTTTTCGTATTCCTCTTTGGCAAACTCGACGATCAGGATCGCGTTCTTGGCGGCCAATCCGATCAGCATCACCAACCCGATCTGGGAATAAACGTCGTTCTCGATTTGCACCATGTACGCCGGATACAAAGCGCTGAGCACCGCCCGGCGCAACCACAGCACTCCAAAGGCGCCGAATACCGCGACCGGCGTGCTCAGCAACACGCTGAAAGGTAATGACCAGCTTTCGTAGAGGGCCGCCAGGATTAGAAACACGAACAACAGCGAGAAGGCAAAGATGACCGAAGCCGGCAGGCCTTGCCGTGCCTTCTGCTCTTGATAGGACATGCCCATGTAATCAAAACCCATTTCGCCGGGCATCGTCTGCTTGAAAACGTCTTCCAGGGCCGCCGTGGCTTGGTCTGAGCTGTAGCCGGGCGCGGCGCTGCCATTGATCTGCGCTGACCTGTACTCGTTGTAGCGCATGGTAAATTCGGGGCCTTCGTGCGGCTCGAACTTCGTCAGCGCGGTCAGCGGCACCATTTGACCAGCGTTGTTGCGCACGTAGAACTGGCTTAGGTTCGAAAGATCCGATCGGTAAGGAGCCTCCGCTTCCACGTACACCTGCCACGTGCGGCCGAAATCGTTGAAGTAGTCGATGAACAGCCCGCCCATGAAAGCCTGAATGCTTTTGTAAACATCGCTGACGGCCACACCTTGCTTCAGCACTTTCTCACGGTCCACCTCCAGGAACTTTTGCGGCACGCTCGGTAGAAAGGAGGTGGATATCGAGCCAATTTCGGGACGCTTGCGAGCCGCTGCCAGGAACTTGTCCAGGTTGTTTGCCAAGAACTGAACGTCCCGCCCGGCACGGTCTTCGAGCACGAACTGAAATCCGCCCGATGTGCCGACTCCAGGGATTGCCGGCGGCGAGAAGCTGAAAGCGGTTCCTTGCGGAAGCGTGCTGAGCTGCTGGTTCAAGCGTGCCTTGATCTCCTGAAACTGTTCCGCCCTGGTTGCTCGGTCACCCCAGGGCTTAAGCGTCACGAAAAAGAAGCCGTTATACGTAGTCCGCACAAAGCTGAGCAAGCTGAAGCCAACAACACTGGTGGTGTATTCGACGCCTGGCGTGTTGGCGAGAATCTTCTCAACCTGTTTCGCAGCTGCGCTGGTGCGCTCCAGCGAAGTCGCGTTCGGAAGGTCCATGTTGATGTACACGTAGCCCTGGTCTTCATCGGGCAGGAAACTGGATGGCACGCGGCTGCCAAAGAAAACTCCAGCAAGACCGAAGGCCACAAGCAACCCCAGCGCGAGCGCGCTCTTCCGAATCAGCCCGCCCGATAGTTGGACATAGCCCTTGGAGGCGCGTTCGAAAATGCGATTGAACCATTCAAAAAACTTTCCGAGTAGCCCGAGGCTCTCCTTCTTTGGCCGGAGCAGAAGAGCGGCAAGCGCAGGGCTTAGCGTGAGGGCGTTGAAAGCCGAGAGGATCACCGAGATTGCGATGGTCAAGGCAAATTGCTGGTAGAGACGTCCCGTGATGCCTGGGATAAAGACTGTCGGCACGAAAACCGCCGAGAGAACCAGAGCGATACCGATGACTGGACCCGAAAGCTCTTGCATTGCTTTTCGGGCTGCATCCTTGGGAGCCAATCCATCCTCGATGTGGCGTTGGACGCCTTCGACCACCACGATGGCATCGTCCACCACCAGGCCGACGGCCAGCACCAACCCGAACATCGAAAGGGTATTGATGGAGAAGCCGAAGAACGGAAAGAGAAGGAATGTGCCTACTAGCGAGACAGGCACGGCCAGCATCGGGATCAGAGTAGCGCGCCAGTCCTGGAGGAAAAGGTAGACCACAAGGATCACGAGTACGATGGCAATCAAAAGAGTGACAACGATCTCCTTTATGCCTTCCGTCACGGCGCTCGTCTGGTCAAGCGATATGGCGTAATCCATGTCTTGCGGGAAGCGCAGCTTCATCTCGGCCATCAGCTTTCGGACACCTGCGGCCGTTTGGACGGCGTTGGAACCGGGCAACTGGTAGACCGGGATAACGATGGCGGGTTTGCCATTCAAGCGGCTGACAATGCTGTAGTCCTGTGCACCCAGCTCGACGCGGGCGACGTCTTTCACGCGAACGGTTCCGCCATCCGGCGCCTCGCGCACGATCACGTTTTCGAATTGTTCCGGGGACGTCAGGCGGCCTTGCGCAAGCACGGAATAAGTGAATTGCTGGTTCGCGGGAGCTGGTTCGCCTCCGACCTGACCGGCCGGATTCACCGTGTTTTGCGCCTGCACTGCATTGACAATGTCCGTGACCGTGATGCCGAGCTTCGCCAGTTTGTCAGGCTGTACCCAGAGCCTCATCGCATACTGCCCCGCGCCGAAAACTTGCGTCTGGCCCACACCGTACAGACGCGCGATGGGGTCGTTGAGGTTGATATAGGCGTAGTTGCCAAGAAACGTGGTATCCAAAGTGCCCTTGGGAGAAAATAGTCCGACCAGCATGAGCGGAGCGGTCACGGACTTTTTGATGGTGACCCCGTAGGTGTTAACGTCCGGCGGAAGCTGACCAGCAGCCAGTTGTTCCCGCGACTGTGTGAGGATCAGATCGGTGTTCGAGTCTGTCTTCAGGTCGAAGTCCGCGACCATGGTGGTTTGTGAGTTGCCGGTAGCGTTCAACGAGTACATGTAGTTCATGTTGTCCACGCCGTTGATCTGCTGTTCGATGGGCGTGGCGACGGATTGCTCCAGGGTCTGCGCGTCCGCCCCGACAAAAGAGGCCTGTAGCTGAATTTCCGGAGGAACGATGTTCGGAAACTGCGCCACGGGCAGGGTTGTGATGGTGACCGCACCCACAATCACCATAAGGATGGCGATCACCATCGCCACGATCGGACGGTTGATGAAGAACTTCGACATGTTTAGTTTCCTTCCGCAGAAAGATGTGCGAGCTTGGGAGCAACGAGAGTTCCTTCCTTGAGCTTTTGCAGTCCTTCGACTACAACTTGCTCACCCGGCTTGAGGCCCTCGTCAATCACCCACATCGTCCCGACCGTCTCCCCAGGCTTCACGGTGCGCATACTCACTTTGTGATCGCCGCCGACAACCCCCACCTGATAACTTCCTTGCAACTGCGCAACCGCGCTTTGAGGTAGCAGCAGCGCGCCTTTTTTCATGCTGGTTTCCACGCGCACGCGTCCGTACTGGCCGGGACGCAGAATGTTTCCCGGATTGGGAAAGGCGGCAACAATGCGGATCGTGCCTGTGTTGGGATCCACTTGCCGATCCGCCAGCAGGATCCTGCCTTTTTGAGGGTAGACGCTGCCGTCAGTCAGGATCAGTTCGAGCGAGTTTCCGAAAAAACCGATCGCGTGCTTGCTGGAAATCGCATTGCTGCTCTTCTGTACGAGGACGTACTCGCGTTCGCTGATCGGAAAATAAGCTTTGATGGGCTCGAGTTGCGAAACCGAAGTCAAAATGGAATTTTGGCCTACCAAGTTGCCGATCTGAATTTGTGCAATCCCGGCAATTCCATCCACCAATGAGGTGACTTTCGTCCACTCGAGGTTGAGTTCCGCTTGCTCCACTGCCGCTTGGTCCGATTCGATGACAGCCTGCGCGCCCAGCTTGGCCTGAATCTCGTTATCTAGTTGACTCTTCGCGATGGCCTTGGCCTCTGCAAGCGGCGTGTCGCGCTCCACATCAAGAGTGCTTTTGCCAAGTTGTGCTTGCGCCTGCGCAAGATCGCCCTTCGCGCGGTCGAGGGCCGCCTTGAAGGGCCTCGGATCTATTTCGAACAGCACCTGGCCTTTGCGGACGAGCGAACCTTCTTTGTAGTCTTGCCTGACTATGTAGCCCGACACCTGCGGTCGGATCTGGGCGTTCACATAGCCGTCCAACGTCGCCACCCATTCGCTGTACACAGGAACATCCTTCTGGATGACAGGTGCAACTCCCACTTCGGGAGCTGGCGGCGGCGCCGCTGCCTGTGTTCGTCCGCACCCAATCATCGCCAGGGTGAAGACGGCGAGAAGAGTGAATAACAGAACTTTGGTCGAAACAAATCCTTTGCGCTTGTGCATTCAGTAAGTACTCCCGGTAGGAGGTGTGGCAGGATTTCCCGTCAAGGACCTTGATGAGCAAGGTGCGTGCCAAAGCTCACAGGGCATCAGGATTGCGTAAGTGATTGACTGCAAGGAGAAACTGGAAGACCGAAGATGTGTTGATGGGCGGCGACTGGCGAAACTGTCGAGATAACTCCGACAGATTCGACGCCTTTGCCAACCATAGCTTTCAATTTCGCGGAAGGCGGGGAACCACTAAAAGCAAAGGAGAGCCGGCCGGCCCTCGGGCCGTGTGTTTGCTTGCAACTTATGTGCTCTACAGGACCGAAAGAACGTCAGGCAACAATTGTTCTGCAACTTTGCGCCATAGCAGTCCCAAACAAAAACACGGCCGAAGGCGGCCGACTTTTCTTTCCCTGATCGGGCCCATCCCGAAAATGACGGTAGCGGTCTAGATGTCGATCACCAGCTCGAGGCCACTGAATTCCGCTTTGACCCTCGTCCGTACTGTCCGCGGCCCACGTTGCGATGAGTCGGCTTTCGAATGGATTCGCTGCGACCGATGCTCCGACCCCCATTCAAATACGGCGCCAGCGCATCGCGCATCTGGAGTCGGGCGCGGAGCAGGCGTGTTTTAACCACGCCTTCCCTCACTCCAAGCAAATCGGCGGTTTCTGCGATTGTGAACTGTTGCACGTCGCGGAGAATCAGCACCGTCCTGTACTTCGGGTGCAGTGAGACCAGCGCCTGCAGAAGCACTTGCCGCAACTCCGTTCGCAGCAGCTGCTCGGAGGGCAGCGCCCTATCATCGGCAAGGTCGCGGGGAATGTAGTCGCCGTTCTCGTTCTGACTTTGCTCGTCCAACGAAGTCTGTGCTTGGCGACGGTTCGTTCTCAGCTTCATCAGAGCCGCGTTGATCGCGATCCGGTACAGCCAAGTGCTGAACTTGGAGTCACGTCGGAACTTGGAAACGTTCATGAATGCGTTTAGCACGGCATCCTGGGTTGCGTCTTCGGCGTCGGCCTCATTTTGCAAGATAGCGTAGGCGGCCATGAAAACCGCGCGTTGGTAAGGAAGCACAAGTTCGCAAAAAGCTTCCGTCTGTCCCTCGACAGCACGACGGATCAATCCCGCCTCGGATGATTCCGCCGATAGTCCGGTGAGAGCGGTGGAAGTATGACTCGGGTGTCTTACCATTCCGAACATCGCGTTTCCCTATACCCAATTTTCTCCGCGGAGAAATTCGCGCTCCGAGCAGCAAGTCGCGAGAGGAGAGTGGGTGCGGAAACAACGCAACCCACATCTCCCCGTGTTTGTACGCGTCAAACCTGTGAATGGCCGGCGTTGTGGTCGTGCAATTTCGGTGCGACAGGTCGCCGTCCCTCACCTCCAACGCCAGATTGCACGCGTGGCTCTTGCCTGGCCATCTCGATCTCGAGTCGAATGGCTTCGGCGAGGAAGCGCTCGGTGATCGGCTCGTGCCGTTTGCTGGCCAGGGCATTCACTGCGCGAAAGATAAATTCGAGTCGATTCATTTTCGTACCTCCCAAGGACGCGCGGTTGCCGCGAGGTTCGGGCTCATCGAAACTCGCCCACCAGATTTTCTGTGGAGTGATCGCCTCGGTGAAACAAAGCCGCGCGATCTTCCACACCATTCCTTGTCTTTGCGTATGACTGTGTGATCTCGTGCTGCGCTTCGATCCGTGCGTCGCGAATCTTTTGCAGCGAGTAGCCCAGTTGAAACGAGCAGTCCCGATCGGGATATCGTTCCAGAACAGACATGACGAAAACGAACCGCTCAAAATCCGCAAGCTCAAGGACACCCGCAATTAGGGCGCCTCTGTCGGGCGCGGTGTCGGGTTCGCCATTGAGTTCAAGATGAATGGCAGGCGCCGTTTCACCGGCAGGGTGGGGGCGCGGCGCGATGATCCGAATCGCAGTCTCGACGATCATGCGCTTTGCCCAGGAAAAGGCCCATTGCTTGAAAACTGGGTTTCCTTTCACGCAGCTCTCAAGGCTTACGACGAAGCACTGCTCAGCCTTCTCGTGATCGCCGGTCAGAAGAAAGGCGAGCAGATAGAGACTGTTCATCTCATCCGTGAACAGCGCTGCGAAATCCTCAGTCGTTGCGTAAGTTGCCGCTTTGGTGCTCGCGATCCGATTTGTGCGTAGAAGGTTCATTTTCTTCTTTCTGCTCTCCCGCGTTTTGGCGCGCCTCGATAAGCTCATTGGCGCTCTTTTTACCTCGCCGCGCGAGCTGTTGAAGTACGTGCTTGGTGAGCACCCCGCGGCAACGAAACCTTGCTCCCTCATTGATAAGCTGCAGAAGAGCGTTCTCTCCCTCCTGGCTGATGACCATAACGTGGTCGAGTTCGATCACCACATCACGGCCATTGAGTTCCGCTCTGACCCTCGTCCATTCTGCCCTCAGCTCTGCGACCCAGGGTGCAATGAGCTGGCCTTCGAGGACCAGTCGACGTTGCGTGCGGCTGTCGACTACGGAGATCTTCAACATGGTGTTTTCCGTTCGACCGTGGAAAGGCAATGCGCATGCCAAACTACAGCGTCTGTAAGTCAATGAAACTCAAGGTGTGCGGAGAACCGGGAAATTGGTGGTGTCAAAACTGTCGAAGTCAATTTCAACAACTGAGGGCGTAGGAAAGCCTGGGGCTTATGCGTGCATGAGAAAGAGTGACGGCACGAAAGTGCGTCGTGAGATCAGGGTGCGTGCTTCCGGCTCACTCACAGCCACGCCTGCGTAACGATTGTGGTCAGAACAAGCGCAATCGAAACCAGCAACCAACACAAAAAGAAGAGACGGACGATGCGTGTAACGTCAGTTTTTGTCTTAGGCATAAGTCCTCCATCAGCAGGGCCAGTAAATGGTCAGAGCTGACTGAAACGTGGCGGGAGCGTTGTCTGCCGGCTGCTTTCCGCCATCGTGCCGAATCGCTTGCCTTCAACACCACCCACAATATCTAAGTCAACGCTTGCAATTCGTTTGCCATTTTCTTTCCGCATGTCGATGTGATGAATGCATGAATTTCTAAGGCGACAGCCACGAGTGACCGAAGTTGAGGGACGTACACAAGCTGCTCTCCAGGTCAGGAAAACTGCTTGGCGTAGAGGCCGAATTTTTTCATGCGAGACAGCAGAGTAGTGCGGTTGATGCCCATGCGCGCGGCAGCTCCATCGGCGCCCCCAACGCGACCGTTGCTTTCGCGCAGGAAACGCATGATCTCCTGCCGCTGATTCTCGTCATATTCTCTGGCAGCGTTTCTCGGCCCGCCATGATTCACTTCACTGAGGGTTTCTCGCACGATTCGGGCAATGTCGTCTTGTCCTGAGCGCAACTTATCGGCTGGCGCGTCCATCTTTACCTTACTCAATTCCGCAACCGGTACCTCCAGCGACCTGCCTCGCGTGAGGATCACAGCCCTCTCGATGAAGTTCTCCAGTTCCCGGATGTTTCCCGGCCAGTTCCAGTTGGTCAGTGTCTTCATTGTGGCTGCAGGAATCGTTTCGATCTGTTTCTGCATTTGTCGCGCAGCCTTCTGAACGAAGTATCGAACCAGCAAGGGAATGTCCTCCTTTCGCTCCCGCAACGGAGGAATGCGAATCGGGAATACGTTCAGGCGGTAGTACAGATCGCTGCGAAATTCACGTTCTGCGATCATTTTTTCCAAGTCACGGTTGGTGGCTGCAATCAGGCGCACGTTCACCTTCTTGGTGTGGATGCTGCCGAGGCGCTCGAACTCGCGCTCTTGCAGAGCGCGCAAAAGCTTAGGCTGAATCTCAAGGGGAATATCGCCGACTTCATCGAGAAACAACGTGCCCTGATCGGCCAGCTCCAGGCGCCCGACTTTCTGGCTGATGGCCCCGGTAAAAGCGCCCTTTTCATGGCCGAACAATTCGCTTTCCAGCAGCCCAGTTGGAATGGCCGCACAATTGAGTTTCACGAATGTCCGCTGCTGGCGCCGGCTGTGATCGTGAATAGCCCGCGCAATCAGCTCCTTCCCCGTGCCGGTGTCGCCCAGCAGCAGCACCGTCGAATCGCTCGACGCCACTGTTTCTATCAGTTCGAGGACGTGCTTCAAGGCTGAACTTGTCCCAATGATCTGCTCAAAGTGCATCTCACTACGAATCTCTTGTTCGAGATACAGCTTTTCTTGAGCAAGTTTGTCTTTGAGTTCCGAGATTTCGCGGTAGGCGAGCGCGTTTTCAACTGCAATCGCGATTTGCCCTGCGACTTGGGTTAGAAACTCCGCATCATCTTCGCTAAACGAGTTTTCCTCCCGTCGCGAAAGCCCCAACACGCCGATCGCATGTCCGCGGTTGACTAAGGGAACGAGACAGTGCGAATTGAATCCTTCGCCGATAATCCTCTGGTATGTCTCAAGACTGTAGGCGGCTGGGTCGATTCCGTTCATCATGACCGGCGTGAGCGTTTCAAGGACTCTCGCGATCGGTCTCTCACTCGCCGAAAACAGCAGTTCTTCGTGGATGAGTCCTTTACTCTCCGGCAGATCGAGGGCATAGAGCCGAAATCCGCCGCTCTCTGAATCCGGCAAGCTAATACCCACGCAGTCACATTGCATGACCTGACGAACGCTCGCAGCGATCGAACGCAGCAGCTCTCGAAGATCGAGGTTAGAGGTGATTCTGTTCGTCAAGTCCAGGAGCAGCTTGAGACGGGCATTTTGGCGTTCCAGTTCCGATCGTCCGGCTTCGGATTTCCTTACATTAAGGACGTCATCAATGGCGAGTGCAACCTGACGTCCGAGTAATTCCAGGAACGTGACGTCTTCAGAAAGATAGGCATTACGATCCTGGCTGGCGATACCCAGCGACCCTAAGCGGCGATGCGCCGTAGTCAGTGGCACGCGAATCGCGGAACCGAGCGTGAAGCCTCTTTTCTTCAGCAACTCCTTCAAAGGCGGGAATCTTACGTCCGTGCTCCAGTCAGCGATGTGCAACGGCTCTTGCGTGCGATACACATGCCAACCCTGCGTCTCCTCGATCGGCACGTCGAAGGAAGGGACTTGTCCGTCGCCCATTACGTGCCATTCCACATCGTCTGAATTCTCTTTGAAGACGAGCACGTCGAAATAATCGAACTGGATGAGTTCGCGCAGGTGGTCAGCGAGGATTCGTGACAGCCCCTCGGGTTCGCGACAGGTAGAGAGCGCCTCAGAGATGCGGAGCAGCGCCTCATAGCGCTGAGCATCTGTTGTCGACACGGGCTGCAAAGCCGTGCTCATAAGGTCGGTGCGTACCGCGAAACCAGATTCACTCTGGCGAGAGGGAACGCCATGTGGATGATCTATCTTGCGAAAAGTTTCAGATTTTCCGCTGGCAGCGCTTGGCGTCATCGGCGTTAGCGCTTTCACTGTCGCGAGCTGCCCGATTGCCGACTTTGTCCAATTTTGTGTCGGATAGTCTCGACAGTTTCGACTCTCAACACCGGTCCCAGTACCTCTATTCGATTTGCGATCTAGTTCAGCGAATTGGCGATCATGCTAGCTGTCCTGCTTTGGCATGCTGCTTGCCTCTGTTCGGTTGGAAGCGTTCAGAGGCTCGACACGAGTACGCTCACCACCGCGGAACCGTCCGCCGGCATCGTGTTCCGGTTCTGACCGGCCGGCGAAAGTCGCAGCGGCGGGAGGCCTCTACTCGCTTCTGCGCTTCGGTACGTCGGGGCCGTAAGTCCCCCACCCAATCCGGGCTGCCGGACTTTGGTTCCAGTAAGCCGGACAACGGTGCGGCCCCGACGTTTTTTGGAGGATTAGAACCTCGTGTAATTTTTCTTGAGTCTCTGTTGCAAAAGGGGCTGTCGATTGCCGGATGCTGTCATGAGGGTCAAGACTCTGCCAGCGCAGGAAGGCCAGACTATACCGCATACGTCGAAGGTCACGCGCAGTGCTATTTCCAAGTTCGGGAACGACTCGGTCATATTAAGGTTGTGAGAAATGTTTAAAACGCTGATCCTGTACGCTCTACTGGCATGCCCGGCCCTGCTTACCTGTGCATTCTTTGCCTGGTGCTGGCTCGGCTTCAAAGAAGATCGAGAGTCGCATCCAATTTATCGAAGCCCTAAACCTTTGAGCCAAACCAAGTTCACGGCTACGCCGAAGCAAGAGAAGCGTTGCGCATAGAGACACCAATCGCTTCTACAGCTTAATTAGGAGAGGACGGGTGGCGCACCCTTTGAGTTGCCTTCCTGCTTGGGACTTCCAAGAGGTGGGTGCGTGTTTCGACGCTGCCCTGCAATGCCAAGTACTCACCTTTATAATTCTGCGCGCCGTCGTGATTCTCGAAAACCGAAACCTAAACCCGGTAATTCGACCGGTATGGGAAACACGCACCCTTCCCCGCCATCGTCTCTGTACTGCCGCGGCTTTTTCGGGTGATGTATGTAGTATTCAGAAATTCTCCAGAATCGCGATGTTCGTTTCATTCGCCCGCTTAGTGTAAGCGATCTTTTTGCCATCGGGGGAGGGAGAACAAACGTTCATCTCTTCGCGATTTCGATCCAACACGTGCATCTTGCCATCTAGATCTAAACGGATCAGTTGCGATTCCCCCGTCGTTCTAGTTCCCGTTACATAAACTCCGGTTCCATCCCGTGACCAAGCGACTTGGTCAGGCACGAAGTTCGGTGAAGGCACGGCGCGAATAGCGCGATCTTTGAGATTTAGTAGACGGACCTCATTTTCGGGTGATACATAGGCCAGCAACTTACCATCTGGAGATATCGACCATATTCGCGGATCGGAATATTTCAATTGTGGCACTTCGGCTAGCAGCGCGCCTTTCCCTCGTTCAGGATCAAAGCTGGAAAACAAGCTCTTGTCGTTGGAGTCTTCCTTCAGAATACACAGAGCCGGACCTACACAGTGAAATGAGAACGGTCGCGGAGCTGTCAGCACCATCTCGGGAACTCCTCCGGTCGCCGACGCTCTCATCAGTCGTAGAGATGTGTAAGGCGGTTGCAACTGTTCCGGCAACTCCCAAAAGAGAACCCACGCCTTATCGGCACTGTATTCAGACCAGGCGTAGTTCCCGTCGCTATAAATGATGCGCTCCGGGGTATCGTTGGCTAGCTTTTGGCGGAAGATTTGCCACTGGCCATGCCAATTGGAGTGAAACAGGACGGCTTCACTGTCAGGAGTCCATCCGGTGAGGTTGTAGTTGCGATTGTCAGTGGTGAGACGGCGGATGGAGGCCAAGCTGCGCCCTTGAGGGCCTATCTCTCCGATGAGGATAGATGTGGTGAGACGCCTCTTAGCCACGGCGAGGCGCTTGCCGTCAGTGCTTGCGCTTAACGATGCCACAGCAAAGCCATTGAATATGGTGATGCGGTAGGGCGCGCCGCTGACTTGCGCGGTGCTCGGATCTACGTTCAGAGCCCAAAGATTCCCATCCTGCCGATTAGGGGGCTCCCCTGTGCGGGAATATACAATTCGGCCGTCGGGCAGCCAATATAGACCTGATGGAGTTCTAGTAGTTAAAGGCCGCAACCTGGCGTCCGTAATGATCGTTGAAGTTTTCTTATCCCGAACGTTCATACTCTGTAGACTCGCCACACCATTTATCGGGGTGTCGGTATATGCAAGACGTTCTCCGGTCGGCGACCATGCAAGATCCAGAATGTGACCATCTGTGCTCACTAGGTTTTCGACTGCCTGCAGATCTGGCGAAGCTAGCCAAATTCCGTCTTTGCCCCCAAAGGTTCCAACGAGCGCGATATGCGTTCCATCGCGGGAAATACGTCCGCAACCCTCAAAATCTCGAAGTTTTCTAACGTTGCCGCTCAGTACTCCTATGTTCCAAAGACTTCCGCGTCCAGCGGCTAGTAAGCTATTCCCTTCTGGAAACCAGTCTTGAGGATATAAACCCTGCGTCAATGCCAGCGGACGCGCTTCTCCCGTATTCACGTCCTGGATCGAAATACCAGCATTATCGGAATACGCTACATATTTCCCGTCTCGGGAAACGACCGGGTTGTAAATTGGATTTTCCGAACTGTTTTGGGTAATTTGCCGCTCGATTACTTCAAGCTTAGGCGCTGTTCCTCTTGTTCCCCACCAGTGCAGCATAACAATGGCGACGCCGATTACCAGCAAAGCACTTCCACCCGCAACCCACCAGCGAGGATGAGAAGACCCTGCAGCAAATACAGGAGGTTGAACGAGGCGCCCCGATTCGCTGTCCCGCTTCAGTCTCTTTAGATCGGCTCTTAGATCGGCGGCTGATTGGTAACGAACATCGCAATCCTTCTCTAAAGCCTTGCTGATTATGTGTTCTAGCTGCGGCGAAACGTTGGGATTGAGGCGCACTGGCGCGGTGGGTTGACGGTTCAGAATTGCGTCGAGGATCACTCCCGACGTGGCCCCCTGAAACGGGAGAACACCAGTTGCCATTTCGTAAAGCGTGATTCCAAAAGAGAACAAATCGGATCGCGCGTCAACGTCCTTCCCGCGAATCTGTTCTGGAGACATGTAGGCCATGGTGCCCAACGCGGTGCCGGGACTGGTCAAATGTTCCTCTGACATGGCGGTAGCTGTGACTTCGCCCAGAGGAACGGCGTCGACCTTCGCTGCCCGCTGCGCCATCTTCGCTAGACCGAAATCAAGCACCTTTGCATGACCGCGCTTTGTAACGAAGATATTGGCAGGCTTGATATCGCGGTGGACGATTCCTTCTGCGTGCGCTGCGTCGAGAGCGTCCGCGACTTCGGCGGCTGCTCGCAGCATTTCCTCGGGCTCCATCGGTTTGCCGTCGATCAGATGTTTGAGAGTACATCCCTCCATGTACTCCATAGCAAAGTAAGGTTTACCGTCGAACTCCCCGATGTCATAGACCGTGCAGATGTTTGGATGGTTCAGAGCAGAGGCGGCACGCGCTTCGCGTTGAAACCGTTCCAAGGTTTGCGGATCGCTGGCCACCTCATCGGGAAGGAATTTGAGGGCGATAAGGCGTTCCAATCGAACGTCTTTAGCTTTGTAAACCACGCCCATGCCGCCGCCTCCGAGAAAATCGACAATCTCGTATGGCCCGAGCCTGGTCCCTGAGTCGATTCGCATGTGAGAGCTGAGATTTTACCCCAGCTGTCCGAAATGCTTGCAGTATGTCGTATAGGTGGCAGTGCCCAATCCTTGGTCTGCTTCTGTTTCGATCACGCGCATTCAAGAGTCCCAACAGAATTAGAATCGAAGACCGAGAATCAAAGGGTCCGCCGCCCGTCCGTGCCCGACATCCCGCACTCGAGTAAAGCAAAAAACCGAAACGAGCGCGCGAGAGCCTCCGCTCAGCCCTCCCCGAGCTTGCCTTTTTTTCAAGTTATCTGCAAAACCGGCATTGGGCAGTCTGGGAAAAGAGACGGCCCTTCTCGCTTTTGCTCCGTTTCCGATATTCTTTCCACCGTCCATAACCAAGGGTCACGCAAAGGAGTTTCACAATGGCTGATTCACTCGTGAAAGACGTTACGCGTAGAGGATTCATAAAGAAGGTCGGGCAAGGTCTTCTTGCGGCGAATGTGGCCGGAACCTTTCTCAAAGACGCTGCCGCGCAGCTTGTGGTTCCGGATCCGCCCGGCAGAAAACTCGGATGGGCCATCGTTGGGCTTGGCAGTCTTTCGATCAATCAGATCCTGCCGGCGTTTGCGAAGTGCGAGAAATCGCGCGTGGTCGCCTTTGTGAGCGGACATCCTGACAAGGCCAACAAGCTGGCGCTGCGCTACGGCGTGAGTCCGAAGAACATCTATAACTACCAGAACTACGACTCGATCAAGGACAATCCTGAGGTCGATGTGATCTACATCGTGCTGCCCAACGGCATGCACGCCGAATACACGGTCCGCGGGCTGCAGGCGGGGAAGCACGTGTTGTCGGAAAAACCGATGGCGAACACGCCTGCCGAGTGCCAGTCGATGATCGACGCGGCGCGCACCGCGAGCCGGAAGCTGATGGTCGCTTATCGCTGCCGCTATGAACCGTTCAATCAGGAGATGATCCGGATGGCGCGCTCGCAAGAGCTTGGTCCGCTGAAAGTCATACTCTGTGACACGGGATTTCGCATCGGCGATCCAACACAGTGGCGGTTGAAGAAGGCTTTGGCCGGCGGCGGATCGATGATGGACATCGGCATCTACAGCCTGCAGGCGGCGCGATACATTTCCGGCGAAGAACCCGTCGAGGTCAACGCCTTCCTGTACAGCACGCCCGGCGACGAACACTTCAAAGAAGTGGAAGAGACCGTCATGTTTCAGCTGCGCTTCCCCAGCGGCGTGCTCGCCAATTGCTCGTCGAGCTATGGATACTCGGGTCAGTCGCGCTTTCGCGCAGTCACAGCGCAAGGCTGGTTCGAATTGGAACCGGCGAACGGCTACACCGGTCTGCGTATGCACGTCCACCGCGGGAACGCGCTAGAAGAGGTGACACTGCCACAGAAAGATCATTTTGCTGCCGAAATGGACCACATGTCAGGATGCGTGATGGACAACAAAGAACCGCTCACGCCGGGAGAGGAAGGTCTGCGCGACATAAAACTTATCACGCAAATCTACGAAGCGGCGCGAACGAACCGGACCGTGAAGGTGTAGCGGAGAAACGAGGCGAACACGAAGGTCACAAAGGAACAGAGGAGGTCACGGAACTGGACTTTAACTTCGTGACGTTAGGTTTTGCCTTTCGTCGCCTTCGTGTTCGCCTTGTCAATCCTACTGTCTCAAAATCGCCTTAAACAGGCCTAAATGTGCATCGGAAATGCCGTTAAACTGGACGTGGAGAGTCCCAAATGCCGCCGGAGACTGACAATATCGCTGTTACGGACAACGAAATAGCCAGCCAATTTGAAGTGCAAGTCGATGGAAATACCGCTTTATTGACGTATAAGCGCATGGGCAAAAGCATTGTTTTGAATCATATCGAGGTTCCGGTGGCGCTGGAAGGGCGGGGAATCGCGTCAAAACTGACGCGTACGGCCTTGGAGCTTGCGCGAATGGAGCATTTAGAAGTGCTGCCGGTGTGTCCGTATGTCAGCGGATATCTCAAAAAACATGCCGAATACCACGATTTATTGAGCGAGAAGAACCTCAAGCGTCTGCTCGAAAACGAAAAAAGTAGCTAGGTAGACCTCGCTCCGGCTCGTTCTGAGGCGGTAACCGCGCGCAATCGAACTCCTAACAGGTACACGTAATGGAGTGCCGAGACGATGGTGAGGGCGAATACTGTCCACAGCATGACGCTTTTGAGCGCGAAAACCCACAGCCAAGGGCGTACTTCGCTCAATAGCGTGGCTCCCACTCCCGCGATTTGCGCAACTGTATTGGCTTTGCCGAGCAGAGTTGGGCTGAAGTCGCGTAGCGGAGTGGTCGCATAAACGAGCGTGCAGACCACCAAAATGATGATGTCGCGCCCAAAAACGATGACAGTAACGCGCCAAGGAATGGCATGGGATACGGCCAGAACCAGGAAAAGTGTGCTCAAGAGTAGCTTATCGGCGATGGGATCGAGATATTCGCCGAGCTTGGTGCGCTGGCCGAGAGAACGCGCGAGCACGCCGTCGAGGGCGTCGCTGATGCCCGCCAGGACGAACAAAATGAGCGCGATGAGGTAGCGTCCCTCGAGAATTGAGCTCACTACAAACGGAATAAAGCTCAGCCGGAGCAGTGTGAGCAAGTTGGGAAAGCTGCGAAGTTGGCGGAGCAAAGGCGTCTGCGTCCCTTAACTTTCTTGAGCGTGTTCCTGTGTGCTGCTCCTAGAATACTGCTGTGAGCCCTAATCTTGCAGCCGCCGGCGAAGAAGAGGCGCAGAATGCCGCAGCGGACCAAAGCGGGAATCGCGGCTTTTCCTTCAAGGAACGCTTCAGTCTGTGGCTGATTTCGTGGGCTGGATACCTGGCAATTCGCCTGATTGGGCCGACGCTGCGCACGTCTTTTACCTTTGGACCGGGCGCGGACGGCGAGCCGCGGACGCGTCCAGCGATCTATTGCTTCTGGCATCGCTGCGTCTTCCCTGCGGCATACCTGTTTCGGAATCATGGAATCCGCGTGCTTACCAGCCGCAGCTACGATGGCGAGTACATCGCGCGCATTATCGAGCGCCTCGGCTTTCGCGCAGTACGTGGATCGAGTTCGCGCGGCGCGGTGCAGTCGCTGCGCGAGTTGCAGCGCGAACTTGAACGCGGAGAGTTCGCCGCATTCACCATCGATGGCCCCCGAGGGCCGCGATATGTTGCGAAGCCTGGTCCGATTCACCTCGCGCGAGTCACCGGGGCGCCCATCTTTTCGTTTTACGTTGCGGTGGAGCGTGCCTGGATTCTGAAGACTTGGGACGCTTTCATCCTGCCCAAGCCTTTCTCCCGAGTTCACGGTTACGTGGGAATGCCTATGAAAGTCAGCGCCGATGCTGATCAGGACGAGGCGCTTGCGCTCATGCAGTCTCGCCTGGAAGAAGCGCGAAGGCGCGCGGAAGCGCTGTTTTTGTAGGAACTGTGCAGGCCCTCCGTTGCCGGCGAGCCGAGTCGCTCCTCGAAGTTGCCCAAGACTCTCCTTTAATAGCCCTACTCCCTTAAGTACCCGTTTGCGCGCCATGGTTTCTGGAGTACACTCGGCCTGAAAATCGCTGCAAAAGTTGAGGCTCACGGGAGGTCTTATGAACCGCAACCATGTCGTTGCCGGTCTTAGTTTCCTGCTGATCGCCGCGGGATTCGCGCAAAGCCCATCGGCCGCGTCGAAATCGAAGACAAAGTACGATCCGGCATCGCAGATCAAGATCACCGCGGTCGTTGACGACATCGAGCAGCGCGTGCCGGGCGGCGCCTGCAAAGCGCAAAGCGTGTATGTCATCGTGAAGGCGGACGGCCAGAACTATGCCCTTTATGTTGGTCCAAAATGGTTTCTTGACGAGCTTACGGCGACATTTGCGAAGGGCGATAAGCTGGAAGTTACCGGATGGAAGGTCGTCAAAGAAGGCGGTACCGATTCAACCGAAGCCAGCACGGACGTGGTCGTACGACAAATCAAACGCGGCGATTGGGTCCTCGACCCTCGTGACGACACCGGCAGCCCAAACTGGTCGTGGATGAAGCCCCCGAAAGACTCGGGGAAGTGCATCTAGTCGCCCAAACTGTTTCTGATCCAAACTGTGAAAGAAATCAATAACTGAGGGATCGGTCGCGGCGGCACCGCTAAGCCGATTCTCTCAGTAAATCCTAATCGTTCTCCATATATCACCCCAATCTATGTTGAGCGCGCCCGCGATCCCTATGCTACTGGCTTATTGATGTCATACTTCGAATGGGTGCAGGATCGTCAGGGATTCTTCTGGAAAGAGTCGGTGGTGAACGAACAACTTGAAGACATACTGAAAGAGTCGTTCGAGGAAGTCGTGCGCTACTCCGAGACTCACAACGTAAATAACCGTATCGCTGCCTACATGCTCGCCGTCGATCGCGTGCAGTTCACGATCCGGCAGCGCGGGATTTATGCGTGAGGGGCCAGCAATAGGCAATAGGCCAAACCGGATCTGAGCATCGCCTCTTGCCTCTTCACGCTCATCTCCGGTTCAGCAGCAACAAAGGCCTTTGCTTATTGCCTATCGCCTACTGCCTGTCGCGCTGTTGCTCGCGGCGAAGCAGCGAGCAACAGCTATAATATCCAGTTGCCTTTTGACGCAGATTTTTATTAGTGGAAGGACCGCATGCCGACCGATGTCATCATGCCTCAGATGGGCGAATCCATCTTCGAGGGCACTCTCACCAAGTGGCTCAAGAAACCAGGCGATAAGGTTCAGCGCGACGAGCCTCTTTTCGAAATTTCTACCGACAAAGTAGACGCCGAGATTCCTGCTCCAGCAAGTGGCTTCCTCAAGGAAGTAAAAGTTCAGGAAGGCACTACGGTGCAGGTCAACACCGTTGTCGGAGTGATCGATGGCGACGGCGCGGGTGCCGCTGCTGCCGCTCCCGCACAAGCTACAAAGCCTGAACCGGCCAAGAGTTCCGGCGCGCCCAGTACCAATGGTCCTTCGCGTCCGGCGCAGGCAGCACCGTCGAGCGAGCCCGAGCAGGACGAAACCGAGACGGAGAGTGCCGCCGCCGGCTCGGCCCAGCAGACTTCAAACGTCACCGAGATAAGTCGCGGAGAGACGGAACGCGTTCGCTCGAGTCCGCTTGTCCGCAAGATCGCTAAAGACAACAACGTCGATCTCGGAAAGGTTCCCGGCACGGGAATGGGCGGCCGCATCACCAAGGAAGACATCCTGGGTTTCATTGAGAAATATCCTGCCGGCGCACCGCAGCCCGCCGCGCAGGCGCAGCGTCCGGCGACAGCGCCGAGCACACCAGCCGCTCCTGCTCCGGCGCTTCCGGCTCCCGCGCCGGGCGAAATAGTGCCGATGAGCAAGATGCGCGCGATCATCGCGAAGCGCATGGTCGAGTCGAAGCACACGAGCGCGCACGTGCACACTGTGTTCAAGGTGGATATGACACGCATCGTCAAGATCCGCGAGCGTGAGCGGGCCAAGTTCGAAGCGCGCAATGGCGTGAAGCTCACCTACATGCCGTTTATCGCTCGCGCAGTCGTCGCCGGCATCAAGCAGATGCCGATCGTCAACTCCTCGGTCGAAGGCGAGGCTGTCCGTTATCACAAGAACGTAAACATCGGGATTGCCGTGGCGCTCGACTGGGGATTGATCGTCCCGGTAGTGAAGCAGGCAGAAGAGCGCAGCTTCGTCGGCCTGCAGCGGGCCATCAACGACGTGGCTGAGCGTGCTCGCGCCAAGAAGCTTCAACCCGATGAAGTGCAGGGCGGCACGTTCACGATTACCAATCCGGGAATCTTCGGCCCCCAGTTTGGGACGCCGATCATCATGCAGCCGCAAGTGGCGATCCTGGGCATGGGCGGGTTATTCAAGGAACCGGTCGTGATCACCGACAAAGATGGAAACGATCTGATCGCGATCCGTTCGATCATCCGCCTGACGCTGGGCTACGACCACCGCATCATCGACGGCGCCGACGCCGACAAGTTCATGGTCGCAGTCCGCAATTACCTGGAGAACTGGAGCGAAGACATCGGGTAAACGAAGCTGCTCCGCGTTGTGGCAGCCGCGCGGAGCAACCCCAGCAAAGGAGAGCCGAGCCGGCCTCGGCGGTGTGTCGCGAGTAACTCCCATTATGGGAGTTCTTATCAAAGTTTGCGTAATCGGGATTTTCGGTCAACCAGGAACCATAAACAAAAACGCGGCCGAGGGCGGCTGGCTCTCCTTTGCTAGGGTTGCGATATCGATACTGTTCTACCCCAACAAGTCTCTCAAGCCGTCCTCATCCAACACCGCCACTTTCAACTCATCCGCCTTGTCCAGCTTCGACCCCGGATCGCTGCCGGCCACTACATAGTCGGTTTTCTTGCTGACTGACCCCGAGACTTTGCCTCCGGCGTCTTCGATCATCTTCTTGGCTTCATCGCGGCTGAGACTAGGCAGCGTTCCGGTCAACACGAAAGTCTTGCCTGCAAGCTTTGTGCCGCGCTGCTTCTTCTGGCCTTCGAACTTCAGCCCAGCCTTTCGCAACCGCTCGACCAGCTCGCGATTGCCCCGCTCCGAAAAGAACTCTGTGATCGCAGTGGCGACGCGAGGACCTACCTCGGTGACATTTTGAAGCTCGTCGAAGCCTGCGTTCATGAAGTCATCCATGTTGCCAAAGTGTTCGGCCAATAGCTCGGCGGTGCGTTCGCCGACGAAGCGTATTCCCAAGCCGAGAATGACCCGCCCCAGCGGCACCTTCTTCGAGTTCTCGATCTCGCGCAGCAGGTTCGCCGCGGATTTGTCTCCTATTCGTTCGAGCGACAGCAACTTCTCTTGCGTGAGTGAATAGATGTCCGCGACATCTTTCACCAGCTTGTGGTCCGCAAGCTGATTCGCAAGTGATTCACCCATGCCCTCGATATTCATCACGTGACGCGAAGCAAAGTGCAACAGGCTTTCGCGCAGCTTGGCTGGACACTTGGCATTCACGCAGCGGTGGTCCGCCTCACCTTCGGCGCGCACCACCTTGCCGCCGCATTCTGGACAGTGATCCGGAAACCAAAAGCTGCGCTTGCCGCGCCGATGTTCTTTGTCTTCAATGACCTTTACTATTTTGGGGATTACGTCGCCGCCGCGTTCGACCAGCACCCAGTCGCCGATCTTGACTCCCAAGCGTTCGATTTCGTCCTGATTGTGCAACGTGGCTCGCTTCACGGTTGTTCCCCCGATGGGAACGGGCTTCAGAGCTGCGAGCGGAGTGAGCTTACCGGTGCGCCCCACCTGCACCAGGATGTCCTCGATCTGTGTCACACCCGAGCGCGCGGCGTATTTGTATGCGATCGCCCAGCGCGGAGCTTTGCCCGTGAAGCCAAGCTCCTTCCACAGCGCGGTCGAGTCTACTTTGACGACAATCCCATCGATTTCATAGGGAAGCTTCTCGCGCTGCGCTTCCATCTTGTTGATGAACTCGAGCACCTTGTCGAGATCGGCAGTACGCAGACGGTGCGGATTTACCTTAAATCCCACTCTGTCGAGAGCTTCGAGAGATTCAAAATGACTGGGAAGGAAGCTGTTCCCATCGCGCAACAGAAAGTAAGAATAAAAATCGAGACGCCGGTCAGCGACGATCTTCGGATCCAGCACGCGAATGCTGCCGGCGGCCGCATTGCGCGGATTCGCCGCCCGCGTAAGTCCCTGTTGCTCGCGCTCTTCATTCATCCGCAGGAATGCTTTGATGGGCATGATGACTTCGCCGCGTACTTCAAAATCCGGCGGCATGCCTGCCACGACCAGCTTCTTGCGGTCGATGCGCAAAGGTACGGTCGGCATGGTTCGCACGTTGGTCGTGACATCCTCACCAATGGTTCCATCTCCACGGGTCAATCCCCGAACTAGCTCCCCCTCCGCGTAGGTGAGCGCTAGCGACATACCGTCAAGCTTCAGCTCACAGACGAAATCCACTTTGCTCTTGCCTGTCAACTCGTAGACTCGCCGGGCCCAGTCCCGAAATTCCTCCTCGTTATAGGCATTGTCCAGTGACAACATGGGGCGCGAGTGCGCGGCCTTCACGAAGCCTTCACGCGGCTTGCCGCCTACTCGCTGCGTGGGCGAATCCGGCCTAATCAGCTCGGGATGAGCAGCCTCCAGCTTCTTGAGCTGCTGCATGAGCAAATCGAAATCGGCATCGCTGATTTCGGGATCGTCGAGCACGTAATAGC
>Ga0206969_1005_pt1 | contig 63624 bp, 69 predicted proteins | sample Alteio_BWOrgHeat_87_FD_153256 | JGI IMG/M metagenome (GOLD analysis project Ga0206969, IMG submission 153256) | Enriched cells from forest soil in Barre Woods Harvard Forest LTER site, Petersham, Massachusetts, United States -... | ecosystem: Environmental > Terrestrial > Soil > Temperate forest >... | reverse complement strand
AAGAAAAAACACCCTCAACATATATATTATTTTGAGCATCGAAGCAAATATTAGTACCATAACTCGTTGCGCTGCCTGTTATTATCTTTACCCATAGCAAAATCCCTGTAGACGTATATTGCGCAATATAGGTTGAGTTAAGCTGGTTAACATTAAATGCTGCTCCTAATGGATTAAAATTTACGTTACCATTCAAGTATCCAGTAATAGTAATGTTGTCGTTATTATCAACTATAACTCCAATAGTTGAATTGTCACCTCCACCCGCAGCACCCAGATCAAAGGCCCATACGATGTTACCTGTAGCATCATATTTAGTTATTAACCCATCAATATTGCCTTTTGCGGTATAGTTAGTACCGTTCACACTAACCGTTGATTGAAATTCGGATGCTATTAATACATTGTTTTCATGATCATTCGCCACCTTACTCCCAAAATCTGTCCCTGATCCCCCTATCGTTTTAGCCCACAAAAAATTACCGTTACCATCCACATGAACAATAAAGGTATCGCTCCCGCCTGCATTAGTCAAGTTGAAAACTCCGGGGCCAGGATCTGCATCCATTGTTGGTGAAAAGTATTGCCCTGTGATTGTTATATTGCCATTACTATCAAAGTCGAGCCCGTTGGGTGTATCCGTTCCATTTCCTCCAAGAGAAACAACCCATATTAGCGCTCCATTTGTATCATATTTAGCTATAAAAACATCAATACTTCCATTGATGGAAGTTAGATTTTTCACTGCAGGTGATGGGTCAAAATCAACAGTTCCGCTAAAATACCCGGTAATATAACTATTATTTTGAGCATCAAGCTTCATGAAAGATGATATGCTTGAGCCAGTTCCTCCCATGTCATCAACCCATTTAGGCACAGAAGGAGACACTTGACAAATAGCAGCCAACGGGAATAACATTATAAAAAAAACAATGCTAAAAAAATTTTTGATGCGGAAGGACATTTTTGATACAAATAGCACTTCAATTTATAAAAGTTATTTAATAAAACGAAGTGCTTTTTTTAAAGTGGCATCAACTTTATCATTAATATCGGCAGATATTTTAAAGTAATAAGACAATAAAGCATAAATAAAAGCAGTAACTCCACTACGCACTACAATATCCAAAAAAACGGGCATCCTCCACAAATATTGCCCTGCCAGCCAGCTTACCAAAGTAACACCTATTACCAGTAAATGTTTATAAGTAAAAGGCTGCATTTTAAACCTGTATTTTATATAAAGCCACGTAGCAAAGTTTAAGCCCGTGATAGTGAGTAAATAAGAAATAGCCGCCCCCATACCCTGGTATTTGGGTATCAGCACATAATTTAACCCAATGCAAAATATGCTGGCCGCAATAACAAACGCGGTAATTAGCCTATATTTATGCGAGGTTGAAATAATATAGGTATTTAATCCACCGGTAATATCAACCAAAAAGCCAAGCCCTATAACTATGAACAGGCTGAAATATTTTGGATCAGTAAATTCTTTATTGCGGGCTATAGCATACAAATTTTCGCGGTTCACAATGATGCCGATAAATAACAAGCAGCCAACAACCATTTGAATGATGGATGTTTTATAGTAAACTTCAATAATATTTTCGCGGTTATTCGATTTCCATGAATCAGCAACAATTGCATAGGTGGTGCGACTTAGCGCCTGTGCCGGCACACTTATTACCAGCGCTATATTAAAGTACCAGCTATAAACACCCTGAACGGCATCGCCAACCATCGAGCTTAGCATAAGAGTATCAACCTTTTGCAACAGCACATATATAGCGCTCGAAACGAGGGTAAAAAATCCAAAGTTTATCACTTCACGCTTCTTTATGGCTTTAAAGCGATAATCGGTTAAACGGTATGAGAATTTACCGCTGACTACTATGCTTATCAATAGCAATAAGGAGATAACGCCGTTACTGCCGATATACAGCACTATAAAATCTTCAAAGTTTATCCATTTTGCAGCTATCATTAACAGCAAAGCCGTTGTAAGCAGCCGCAGCAAAATATTTTGCAGAAAATTGGAATAGATAGTTTGATATACAATGCGCCCCGTCATTTCCAGGTAGTTGAAGGATAGCACAAAGAACGAAAGCGGTACCAGGTAATAATAATAATGGGCGAACAAAGGCGATTTTTGTGAATAGGCCGCCAGTATTTCGTGCTTAAATGAAATATATATAAGCGTGGCTGCTATAAAACCGCCTAATGCTAAGCCTGCTGACCAATGTATAAAGCCGTTGTGCTTTTTATCATCCGTGCGGTAAAAAGGGAAGTATTTGGCTAAAATACTGGGCACACCCATTGAAGCAATGAGCGAGTAAAGTACGGATATGCTTATAATTAAATTATAGAAGCCGTACTCGCCTGTATTAACAAAGAAAGGGAATAACAGCACGGTATTTATATACGCTATTACCATACCTATGTATGATACCGCGGTATTTTTGTAAGCCTGTGCTTTTACTATTCCCATTCTGTATGCTAATATTTTATACCGATGCGCCCGGTATAATCTATCCGGTTAAGCAGTAAAGGTAATTTTTCAGCCGCTATATATTCATCCACCGCTTTGCGTGCCCCTTCCCAATGGCCGTAATCATCAATAATAATAACGCCGCCCGGTACCAATAAAGGGTACAAATATTTTAACTCATGGGCGGTAGACTCATACCAATCCGTGTCAAGCCTTAAGAGTGCTATTTTTTGCGGGATGTTTTTCGGGATTGTATCTTCCACTTTTCCTTTTACATAATGCACCTTAGTCGCCGGGTATTGCAAACTGCCCACATTTTTCTGTACTTCCTCCAAAGCTGAATAACACCAAACCGAAGTGGCATCTTCACGGTCGCTGGTGTTTAACAGTTCATCCGCGGCAGTGCCGGTAAATACTTTATCATATTCTGTTGGTTCCGACATTCCTTCGTAGGTATCATATAAATATATTTCCCTGCCTTTATCGCCTGCCTTTATAAGGGTATCAATAGCCGCCATGGTACTTCCCCCGCGCCATACGCCGCACTCTACAAAATCGCCTTCAATGTTATTTTTAACCAGGTAGTTTACCGCGTTGCATAAAGAGGCGATGCGTTCGGGCGTGGTCATAGTATAAGGTTTTACCTTCAGGTAAGTATCAACGGTTTCTTTATCAAAATCGGCAGGCAGGCCGTTTACAATTAACCGGTCATCCGGCTTAACAATATCATAACCAAATTTTTGGAGTATGGCGCGTATGGTTTTTCTAAGCATGTTTGTTTTCTTTTATGGCCTGTTTTAGTATTTCTGCTAATTTATTTATCCTATACGTTATATCGTAATTTTCACGAATATAAGCTGCCTCTTTAGCGCCAATTGATGCGGCAAGCGTTGCATCGCCCGCCATCTTTAACATATGATCTGCCATACCTTCTACGTCATGTTCAGGCACCAAATACCCCGTTTCTCCATTAATTACAGCTTCTTTTATTCCCGCGTGTAAAGTACTCACAATTGCAAGCCCTGAAGCACCTGCTTCTAAAATTGTATTTGGCATGCCCTCTTTGTCACCATCCGACGCCGTCACAGAATGTTGTACAAAACATCGTGTTTTTTGCATTAATACCTGTACTTCTGCGGAAGAAAGAGCACCTGTAAATGTTATTTTATCAGATAGTTTTAAGTTGCCTGCAAATTGTTTTGTAATATCAAACAAGGGCCCGTCACCTATCATCCATAAATGAGCGTTAGGGAACCTAGCAACTACGGTATCAAATGCTCTTACTACTGATGTGGGCGATTTTTTTTCAACAAACCGCCCTACAGCTAAAAAGTTAATTCCTGATGAAGCAACATCTGCTATAGAGAACTTTGAAGTGTCCACACCGTATGGATTCAAAATTATTTTATTAGTGGGTGCTCCTAGTTCCTTTAGCTTTTCAACCATATCGCCCGATACGGCAACAATAGCACTGGCATATTTAAACGCCTTTTGATATCGCTCATTATAAGTAGCAATAGTTTCTGCATGATACGCGTCAGCGCCGTGAAAATGAATAACCAACGGAACATTTGCTATTTGGCAAGCCTCTGTCACCATAGCGCCAACCATACCATATTCAGCTAATACTACATCAATAGTGTGCTCTTGCAGATAATTGGCCAAAGCACGGGTCCTAACTTTAATATCCTGTTTATTGAATATTTTTTTTTGAACCAGGTAATTTAATAACCCAAATAACCCTTTAATAATATACTTATCATTATGGTCATAGACGGGAAAGATACCGCCATACAGTATCTTTTTATTTCCGGGAAGTCGGTTAACGTGTTCCCTTATAAAAGTTTCTGAATACGATTCTTTATTGGGTTTTATGATGCAGAGGTTAAATTGTTCCATCAAATTACCTTAACGGTTTTTGGGCCAGTACAACATATAAAGAAGCGTCGCGGTTGCGCTGTGACTGCGAGTTTATTTTATTAAACAACATGATCTTAAGCTGCATTATAAAAGCAAACGGCGGCCTTAAAAATTTAGGCAGTTTATTAATGATGGAATCCTGCAATAATTGCAGGCCGCTCGCAGCCAAACCCATTATCCCGAAAAATGAGGTAATCGTAAATCCTTCATCCTCAACTGTTTTTCTTAACCCGGCGCTTGTCCAGCGCCAATAATCATTGGGTGTTGGGTGATAATACCAATAACCATGCGTAGTTAATATAATAGAGCCACCGGGTTTTAATATACGTAAGGCTTCCTTTAAATAACCCGAAGGCGTGTCTACATGCTCCAGTACCTGGTTCGACAACACAATATCGGCATAATTGTCGGGAAGGGTGGTTTTGCTATCAAAACCAATATGATGGTCTGCTTTGGGGTTCATTTCCAGGTCCACGCCCAGGTATTTGCCTACATTCGGTTCAATTACCGAACGATAGGGCATATCACCACAACCAAAATCAACTAACAGCAAATTCTTATCATTTGCCGTCAGTTCATTTATCCGTTGTAAGGTTGCATCTCTTAAATGAGAGAGGTGTACATAACGCGCGTGGAATATGGTGGGATTTAGCCGGTCATTATCATTCATCCGGCTAATTTAATTCTTTATTCTGATTTGATTAAATTATCAATATTTATAAGTGTAAAGCTTTTGAATATCATTTAAACTAAGTGCCCTGTTATATATCCTAATTTCGTCAAGCGACCCGCGAACGAAATAGCCATTTGCTGAAACGCCAGGGTTATCTCTGCCAATATACAGTGCCGCAGTTATTGTATATGGAGGAGAGGGTATACCACTTGTTACATTATCCAACACACCATCCACATATATGCTCACCTTTAACGTAGTCACACTATAAGTAACGGTTACCATATGCCATTGGCTAAGGCCAACTACTTTAGTTCCTCTGGCCGTAGGGCTGGTACCGCCCGGGCCGAAAGTCACACCTGTTGCTATAATACCCCATGCCCAGCCATTATTATTGCCCACAATATGCTTTGTTAATATATTATTGCCGGAAGAATTATATGAATCTAAATATACCCATGCGCTGAGCGTGAAATTAGTATTATTTAATCGCAGATCCGCATTATCTTTTACTGAATCGCAACTAGTTGTTCCGTCAAAATGATAGGCGCTATTGGCTTTTCCATTTCTATCGGTAGTTAAAGTTAAATTATTTGGCGTGCCAGTATTGCCTCTTCCCGATGAATCGATAACACTCCCGTTAAACGCATAATATGCAATCAACCCTACCTTCAAACTATCCACTGTAGGCGTAGGTGTTACCGTCACCGGGTTCAACTTTTTACAAGAACTTATAACTCCAAGTGTAGCTAATGCAAAGCATAAAATGGCGAGGTTTTTCATTTGGCTGGTTTTAATTTATTAATAAAAATACTATTTTTTTAGTTTTATGCAATAAAGCACAATAAAATAACGGAGGTTATTATTGTATTGTTTTAATTTATTAAACATAATAAAAAAAGCCCCATTCGCGGGGCTTTTCCTTTAGTAGCCTATTTATTTTATTACACCTGGAATTTCTTGGCGTTTATTCTGCGTTCATTTTCGTTCAGGAATATTTTACGCATACGGATGCTTTGCGGCGTAACCTCAATATATTCATCAGCCTGTATATACTCCATTGATTCTTCAAGCGAAAACTTAATGGCGGGCGCTATGCGCACGTTAGTATCGCTGCCCGAAGCGCGCATATTGGTTAATTGCTTGCCCTTGGTTAAGTTAATAACCAGATCGTTATCGCGTATGTGTTCGCCTAAAACCTGGCCCTCATAAACATCAACTCCCGGATCGATATGGAAACGCCCGCGGTCCTGTAGTTTATCAATGGCAAAAGCGGTTGTTTTACCGGTATCCATTGATACCAGCACCCCGTTCGAGCGGCCCGGTATAACGCCTTTCCACGGCTCGTACGATTTAAAGCGGTGCGCCATAATAGCCTCGCCGCCGGTAGCGGTAAGTACATTGTTACGCAACCCGATAATACCACGCGCCGGAATTTCAAATTCGAGGTGCTGCAGATCGCCTTTGGGTTCCATTACCAGCAGATCGCCTTTGCGCTGGGTTACCAGCTCAATAACCTTACCGGCTACTTCGCCCGGTACATCTACTATCAATGTTTCAACCGGCTCGCATTTTACACCGTCAATTTCTTTTATAATAACCTGCGGCTGGCCCACCTGCAACTCATATCCTTCGCGGCGCATAGTCTCTATCAATACCGATAAATGCAATATACCACGGCCATACACCAAATAAGAATCGGGCGACTCGGTTTCAATAACCTTAAGCGCCAGGTTTTTCTCCATTTCTTTATATAAGCGGTCGCGTAAGTGACGCGAGGTTACAAACTTGCCCTCCTTACCAAAAAATGGCGATGTATTAATGGTGAACAGCATATTCATGGTAGGCTCATCGATATGAATTACCTCCAGTTGTTCCGGCTTATCAAAATCGGCTATAGTATCGCCAATGTCAAAACCGTCAATACCTACAACCGCGCAAATATCGCCTGAGCTTACTTCGGTAGTTTTAACTTTTCCTAAGCCTTCAAAAGTATACAGTTCTTTTATTCTTGATTTTTGTATGGTACCATCGCGTTTCATTAATGATACCGGCATGTTTTCTTTAACCGTGCCGCGCGCAACACGGCCTATGGCAATACGGCCCACAAACGACGAATAATCCAGCGAAGTTATCTGCATTTGCAACGTGCCTTCGCTAACAGGCGCCGGCGGAATGTTGGCTAATATCGCATCCATTAACGCAAAAATATCAGTAGTTGGTTTTTTCCAGTCGGTACTCATCCATCCTTGTTTGGATGAACCGTAAATTACCGGGAAATCTAACTGGTCCTCGGTAGCGTCAAGGTTATAAAACAATTCAAATATTTGTTCGTAAACTTCTTCAGGACGGCAATTTTCTTTATCAACCTTGTTTACAACCACAATAGGTTTTAAGCCCAAAGCCAGGGCCTTTTGTGTAACAAAACGGGTTTGGGGCATAGCGCCTTCAAAAGCATCACAAAGCAGCAAAACACCATCGGCCATTTTTAATACGCGCTCAACCTCGCCGCCAAAATCGGCGTGGCCCGGTGTATCAATAATGTTGATCTTAACATCCTTATACATTACCGATACGTTTTTTGAAACGATGGTAATACCCCGCTCGCGCTCCAGGTCGTTATTGTCCAATATTAACTCACCAGTTTGCTCATTATCCCTGAAGATGGCGCAACTATGTAATATTTTATCAACTAAGGTAGTTTTACCGTGGTCAACGTGCGCTATGATCGCAATATTTCTTATTTTTTGCATGAAATGCCTTTAAAATTTGGCGCAAAGGTACGGTTAAAAAGTGGGGTTTGAAAGCGCTGCAGGGATTTAGCTGTAGTGTTTACAAAAATATAACTGCCAGATTACATTTATAGAATACGCCTGTAAATACCCGCCGGCAAAAACAATGCATAAATTCGCAGGTTAAAGGAATCTTTATGGTGATAAGAAAAGCAATTATCCCATATCAAAGTAAAAAAACATAAGTTAAATACCAGGTGTTACTTATATGCGTATATATAATAATATTGTATTAATTTTGTGATCATGAATATACAAACAATCCTGATCTTAATAATATTTGCAGCAGCTGTACTATATATCGGCAGGTTGATGTACCGGAATTTGTTTGCAAAAAAAAGTTGCGGCGACAACTGCAAATGCGGAGTTGATTTTTCAGGCATTAGCACGGATAAAACCAATAAATAAACCATAGCCGAGTATTATAACCCGATAAATTTTTATTAAACTATTTTTAATAAATGCCCAATAAGCAGGTCTTTCAAGCTGACACCCCTGGCAGGTGGAACCGTTTCAAATGGCTTAGCCGAATATTAATTATCGTACTCGCGGGCAGTGTACTGGGCTCTGTTATTACTATAACATCCAAACAATATCCTAATTTGCCAAATTTAGATCCGGCCCCTAAAAAACTATCGAAAGAGGAAGTACTGCAACTAAAAAAAACCACCAAGTTTAAAGATTTTAAAGCGCAAAAATCGCAAATAGAACAGATCATCCGCGACAGGATAGCCCATCAAAAAAAACGCCCCAATAATAAAGACCGTATTAACGCGGGCTTTTATCTCCCGTGGGAACCCCAGGCTTACAACTCATTGGTCGACAATATATCAAAACTGGATATGATCGTATCCGAAGGGTTTTTTGTTAAGCCGGGTGCTGATACCATAATGGCCAAAATTGATACGGGGCTAATGAATGTAAATAAAAAATACAAAAAGCCCGTGCTGATCACCATCTCTAATTATGTTAATGTTAACAATATTTCGGGTTACTATGATACGAAGGATATTAACCGTATACTTAAAAGTAAAAAACTACGCGCCACTTTCATTAATAGCATCCTTAACCAATTATTTAAATATAAATTCACCGGGGTTGACCTTGATCTTGACGATATTAAAGACCGCAACACATCCGATTATATCGCGTTCCAGCAAGAATTGTATAGAGTTCTGCATTCGCGCGGGTTCCTGGTAACTCAAAACGTTGTTCCGGAGGATGAACAGTTTGATATTACACGCCTGCAGCATTTTAACGATTACTTGTTTATTATGGCTGTTGACCAGCATAACGATGGAAGCAATGCCGGCGATATATCAAGCCAGCAATGGGTTGAAGAAATATTAGATAATGTTTGCTCAAAAATACCCAGCGAAAAAATAATTTTAACCATCGCCGCCGGCGGGTTTGACTGGCCTGAAAACAACGTGGGCACACCTGTAGGTTACCAGCGTGCCATGAGCAGCGCACAAGCTAATAAAAGAACTATTACTTTCGATCCGGTATCAGCCAATTTGCATTATACGTATACCGACGAGCGGGAATTAAACCATGACGTTTATTTTGCTGATGCCGCCACCAATTTTAATATAATACGCATGGCTGATGATTGGGCCACAGGCGGCGTAGCCTTATGGCGCCTGGGTTTTGAGGACCCGCGTTTATGGGCCTTTTTTCAAAAAAATCTTTCTATTGATTCATTAAGAAAAACCGGCATCGATATTAAAAGATTAACCAGGGTGGGCCTAAACAACCGGATAGATTATGAGGGCGACGGCGAAGTGCTTGACTTGATGACCAGGCCCGATACAGGTAAAATTGATATACAGTTCGACCAGAACAACTTTGTTATTACTAACCAGCGCTATATAAAACTACCTACAAAATACGTGATCAGGAAATATGGTTATGCTGAGAAAAAAATTGTTTTAACTTTTGATGACGGCCCCGACCCCGATTATACGCCGCAGATATTAAATATACTAAAAAAGGAACATGTACCTGCCGCATTTTTTGTGGTAGGCGAAATGGCCGAAAAAAACATCCCGATTTTGCGCCGTGAATATGAGGAGGGGTATGAAATTGGCAACCATACCTTTTTCCACCCTGATATATCAACCATAAGTATTCAGCGGGTAAATTTAGAGCTTAACGCTACACGCAAGCTCATTGAATCTGTAACCGGAAAGAGTACCATTTTATTCAGGCCCCCCTTTAACGCGGATGCCGAGCCCCAAACGTTAGCCGAAGTTATACCTGTAGCGGAAAGCAGGAAGCAAAGCTATATTACCATAGGTGAATCTATTGACCCATGGGACTGGATGCCGGGCGTTACTGCCGACAGTATAGTTGCCCGGGTAAAAAGGTTGAGAAATAACGGATCGATGTTGCTGCTGCATGATGCGGGCGGCGACAGCCGACAGGCAACGGTAGACGCACTGCCGGAAATTATACACTATTTTAAAGCGAATGGTTATCAATTTACTACCATTGCCGATGTTTTAGGAAAAACCAGGGATGACCTCATGCCCCCGATAAAGGATGACGCTAACAGCGGCGTTATGGGTACTTTATACAATATATTTATAATTGGCTTTTTTTATGGCAATTGGTTTTTATTCTACCTGTTTTTATCAGCTATTTTCCTGGCCATTGGTCGTATTGTATTGATCGCGGTTTTGGCAACGAGGCAATATGCCGAAAACAGGAGTTTTAAAGGATACAGAAACAGGATAACTAATAAACATCAATACCCCGTGAGCATTATTGTGCCGGCTTATAACGAAGAGATAACCGTTTTAAAGACCATAAAAAGCTTACTAAAAACAGAGTACGAAACTTTCGAGATCATTGTGGTTGATGATGGCTCGAAAGATAAAACTTACGAAGTTGTTAAAGAGACTTACGGCGATAACCCACGGGTTATTATATTAAGTAAGCCCAACGGCGGTAAAGCATCGGCGTTAAACTTTGGAATAATGCATGCCAAGCATGATTTTGTGGTTTGTATAGATGCCGATACCCAGTTAAAAAAGAATGCGGTAAATAATTTAATGGCCAGTTTTACCGATAATGAAATTGGCGCGGTAGCGGGCACTGTTAAAGTGGGCAATGAAAATAATATAATTACCCGATGGCAGTCTATTGAATATATCACTTCACAAAATATGGACAGGCGCGCTTTCGACCTCATCAACAGCATAACTGTTGTTCCCGGCGCTATTGGGGCCTTCAAAAAATCGGCGGTTTTCGAGGCGGGAGGTTTTACTTCTGATACCCTGGCCGAAGATTGCGACCTGACTATGCGTATACTTAAAAAAGGCTATATTATAAAAAATTGCGCCGACGCCATAGCTTATACTGAGGCCCCCGAAACACTAACCACACTGTTAAACCAGCGTTTCCGATGGAGCTTTGGTGTAATACAAAGTTTCTGGAAAAACCGCAACGCGTTATTTAACAAAAAGTATAAGTATTTTGGCATGGTGGGTATGCCTAATATTCTCATCTTCCAGATCATATTACCTTTATTTTCACCCCTTGCCGACCTCATGATGGTAATAGGCCTGTTTGGCGACAAGCCGGGCAGAATATTAATTTACTATGTACTATTTGTACTGATAGATTTTGTAGTAGCCGTCATGGCCTTCTGGATGGAAAAAGAAGATTACAAAAAATTGATCTACATTATTCCGCAGCGTTTTATATGGCGCCAGCTCATGTATTATATTTTGTTTAAAGCCATACGTAAAGCCATGAAAGGCGAACTTAGCGGCTGGGGCGTTATAAAACGCACAGGCAGTGTTAAGGAGGCGGTGAGCGGGGGATAGAGAGTTTGCAGTTATAAGTGGGCAGTGAGCAGTTTACTGGGGCGCCAGTTGACGTTTGTAACTCTGTGAGAGACGCTGCTTGAGACGGAAACCGTTAACCTCTACTTTTCAATCAAACAAACTGCATAGGCAACTACGCCTTCTTCGCGGCCAATAAAGCCTAATTGCTCATTCGTGGTAGCTTTAATAGAGATATCATCTTCGCCTATACCCGCGGCAGCGGCTATGTTGGTTTTCATTGCGGGGATGTGCGGGTTTATTTTAGGCGCCTCCAAACACACCATTGCGTCGATATTGCCTATTTGCCAGCCCTTTTCTTTTAACAGCTGCATTACCTTTTTTAATAGTAGCAAACTGCTAATGCCTTTCCATTGCTCGTCTGTGTTTGAAAAGTGAAAGCCAATATCGCGCAAATTCGCAGCACCTAATAAGGCATCGCAAATGGCATGTAACAGTACATCAGCATCTGAGTGGCCGAAAGCGCCGGCATGATGCACTAAATTAACTCCGCCTAAAACAAACGGATGTTGTTCTTTTAGCTGATGAACATCAAAGCCAAAGCCAACTCTTATCTTGCCCATTTTATTTGTTGGCTCCGAAATTAATAGATAAAGTAAACCTGAGCGTATTAGATAATGGGCTGGTTGCCTGGCTGGCAGCTATGTAAGAAAAGTCGAACCTGTACATATCATATTTTACACCCAACCCTAAAGTAACGTACCGGCGGCCGCCTTTGGCCGGGTTTTCATAAAAACCACCCCCCCGCAACGCAAATTTCTGGTCGTACCAATATTCAACACCAGGCGAAAAAGTTATTTCCTGTAATTCCTCTGTAAACCCTCCCGGCGCGTCACTAAATGACCCAAAAATGCCGGCCGGCACAGAAACATTGTCATCTTTACCTTTAATAATATTGCCATTCGCATCCCTTATAGGCGGCGTGGGCACCAATAGCTTATTCAGGTCGAGTGCAAATGTTAACTGGTTTAATTCATCCAGGTTTAACGTATTAGCAACGCCTATTTTTAAATTAGTTGGCAAAAAGTAGAACGGCCCGGCAGTTGAATAGCTCATCTTTGAGCCGATATTTGAAATATCTACGCCATAGGCGAAAAGGGCATCTTTATCAAATTCCTGGTACGATGTTTTATGATATAAAGAAACGTCGGCTGCCACCGAGTTACCCAAACGGGTTTGCTGTGTTGTGCCCGTAGCGAATGATTGATTGGATAAATTTGAATGGATATAGCGTAAAGTTAAGCCCAATGAAAAATTATTGCTAAATTTTCGGGCAAACGATCCGTCTATAGCAAATTCATTTGGTCGGTAGGTCCCCTGGTCGTTCTGATTAGCATCAATCAATTGTATGGTGCCCAGGTTAAAATAACGTAAGGATACCCCAATGCTGTTTCTGTTATCTATCTTATGCGCATAACTAAGGTATGATAAGCTAACATCGGGTACCAAATGCCGCAGCCAGGGACTGTATGATAAAGATAAACTGTTACTGGCACTATCTATAAAGGCCAGTTTTGAAGGGTTCCAGAAATTTGCATTAACATCAGGCGATATGGCAACGCCCGCCTCGCCCATAGCCCCTGAACGCGAATCGGGTGATATAGTTAAAAAAGGCACAGCCGTGGGAATTGAATTTGAATTACTTCCGTTAGTGTTGGTTTGAGCAAGTGCAAACGAAGGAAGCAGTAGATAGAAAAAAGCAACCCCAAGGTAAAAAAACTTCATTGTTTAACCGATTTTTTTTAATTGCTAAATATAGGCTAATTATTTTCTTTTGGTTTACAAGCTTGTAAAAAGTTTTTTTTCAATTTAAACACTCATATGCGCAACACAATTGCTGTTTTTTCCGTTTAAAGAAAAATATAAAGGCTTGAGTTTTTAATGAACGCCTAATTAAGATTAGTTTTTTATTTTTAAATTTATAAATTTACGCCTATAAATAATTGTAAAAATATGAAAATACTTTTTACTAATACTGCTTTAGTGCTGTTGAGTATCGGAACATTATTAAGCAGCTGCAGTAAGCAACGGTCGTCAAAAACAAATATACCGTATAACGACAAAAATTACGGCTACCAGCGATTCAGGCAAACCCACCCGTCTCCGGGCCCGGGTTTGGTTGCTATTGAGGGTGGTACTTTTGTATTAGGGGGCAGTGCCGATCAGGACGTTGATTATGAGTACAATAATGTGCGCAGGCGGGTAACTATCCCTGCTTTTTATATGGATGATACAGAAGTTTCAAACCAGGATTGGCTTGATTATTTATACTGGGTAAGAACTACCTATCCTGCTGATCATGAATTATATTATGATGCGTTGCCTGATACATTAGTGTGGCGCAGGCCTTTATCATACAACGAGCCGTATGTTAATAATTATTTGCGGCACCCTGCATTCCAGGATTACCCCGTAGTTGGTGTTAGTTGGGACCAGGCACAAGATTATTGCCAATGGCGCACGGACCGTGTAAACGAGCTTATTCTGCAAAAAAAAGGCTTGCTGGTGGATCCCAAAAGCAAGAAAAAGACCCCCCCGGCAGCAACAGCAGCAAATGGTGCCGCGGCAGGTACGGCAAATGGTACCGAGCAAACAGCATTTAATACAGAAATGTATTTAAATAACCAGTTTAGAGGAACCGGGATTGACGGCAAACACATGCTGCCCGACCTAAGCAGCAATGCAAAACCGGCTACCGGTGCTAAAAAAGCCGTAAGGACGGCCCGTTTAGAAGATGGTATTTTAAATCCTGCCTTCCGTTTGCCTACCGAGGCAGAATGGGAATACGCGGCTTTAGCGCTGGCAGGCAATACACAATTTGAAAACATTACCGACGGCAAAATATATCCGTGGAACGGCTTAGGCGTGCGTTCGCCTAAAAAGGCCACCCGTGGCTTAATACTGGCTAATTTTAAACGTGGCCTCGGCGATAATGCCGGAGTTGGCGGATATCTGAATGATAAGGCGGTTATAACCGCCCCGGTAAGATCATACCCGCCAAATGATTTTGGTTTATATAATATGGCCGGTAATGTTAACGAATGGGTGCAGGATACTTATCGCCAGATGTCATACGAGGATGTTGACGCTTTTAATCCGTTCCGCGGTAATCAATTTACAAATAAGCGGCTGGCTGATCCGGCAGCAGGGTTATATGCCAAAGATAAATATGGCCGCCCTATAAAAGATCCGGCAAAGGCAGCTAAAAAAATGACCTATGCCGAATTATTAGCTTCGCAGAAAGCACAGGCTGCCGCCGCTACTAAAGACCCATTAGCCGGTAAACCTTATAACCCCGACCAAAGAGGTTATTTAGATACGGTTAATAACAGTTTATATGGTACCACCACCTTAGTAAACGACCATTCGAAAGTTTATAAAGGCGGTTCATGGAATGACCTGGCTTACTGGCTAAACCCGGCTACACGCCGTTTCATGAATGAAGATGACGCAAGCGCCGAAGTTGGTTTCCGTTGCGCTATGGACCTGGTTGGCGCGCCTGAAATACACCCTAATGGCAAACCGCATTTCGCAGTTAAAAAAGCTAAGTAAGCCCCCTCTAAATCTCCCCCGGTAGGGGAGACTTTAAAATATTGAATAAAAAAAGAGGCCCGATAAATCGGGCCTCTTTTTTTATTCAAAGTGCAGCAATATCTGCCCTTTCTCAATCTTATCCCCCGGCTTTATTTTAACCGCCCTGATTATGGTATCTGCCGGCGATTTAATAATATTCTCCATTTTCATAGCTTCGAGTATAAATAAATTATCCCCTTTTTGTACCCTTGTACCTTCATCAACAAAAACCTTCAATACCATGCCGGGCATAGGCGCTTTTAGTTCACTTATTTTAGCATTGTTTAGGCTGCCTAAGCCCATCTTTTCAAGCAATACATCAAATGGGTCTTTCGCAGTAAGTGTATATATGTTATTATTAACTTTTATCTCCGCTGTTTTTAACACACGGTCAAAATTTATGATCTCTACATTATAAGACTGTAAACGATCAATAATATGCCATACTGAAGGGCTTAGCTGTTTTATATCGGCGGTTATTTTATTATTGTTTATCAATAATTCCCCGTCGCTTTTTTCAATTTTATAATCGTATTGAGCGTTTACTTTTACCTGGTACATGTTTTATTGGGTTAACGCGTATTGAACCAGGTTTGCACCCATTTTTAAGGCCTTTAAGCGGGTTTCCTGGGTATCGCCCGCGTAGGTGCCATAATCTTCCCAACCGTTGCCTAAATCGCATTCATAATCGTAAAAGCATACCAGCCTGCCTTTATAGATAAGCCCGAAGCCTTGCGCGCGTTTACCATCATGCTCATGTACTTTAGGCACCCCATTAGGGAAACTATATTTTTGATGATAGATAGGATAATTGAGCGGAAGTTCAACAAAATCAAGTTCCGGAAAAACTTTTTTCATTTCCCGGCGAATAAACGGATCCAATCCATAATTATCGCAAACATGCAAAAACCCGCCGCCTGTTAAATACTTTCTTAAATTCGCCACTTCCTGGTCAGAGAAAATAACATTGCCATGCCCGGTCATGAAAATAAAGGGGTAATTGAAAATTTCGGCGCTTCCAACTTCAACAATTTCGTCCTCGAGCTGGAAATTGGTTTTTAAGTTCTCGTTGCAAAATTTTATCAGGTTGGGTAACGCGGTCCTGTCGCCATACCAATCGCCGCCACCGCTATATTTAAGCTTAGCCATTTTATAGGTAGGCGCGTTAAAACTGCTTAAAAAAAACAGTACTCCGGTTGCAGCTATATAGATGTATCTCTTCATTTATCTGTTTAAAAAATTCACTTCAAAACAAGCTTCTAAAGCGGCCGTCTCTGTACGCAGCCTGTTATCACCTAAAGTTATGGCTTTAAATCCATTATGCAAAGCCATCTCAATTTCTACTGGTGCGAAGTCGCCTTCGGGGCCAACTAATATTAAATATTCACCCTGTTTTTTAAGTTCATTGCTTAAACTGGTTTTAGCAGTGTTTTCGCAATGTGCTATAAACTTTTGCCCCTCAAACTGCCGCGATATAAACGCGTCGAAAGCAACGGGGCCATTCAAAACCGGGTGATATGCTTTTAACGATTGTTTGATGGCAGATATTATAATTTTATTCAGCCGGTCAACTTTTACTTCCTTACGTTCCGATCGCCGGCAGATAATTAATGATATTTCATCAATGCCTATCTCTGTGGCCTTTTCTAAAAACCATTCCAGGCGGTCAAGGTTTTTTGTTGGGGCTATGGCGATGTGCAGATAATGGTTACGCTTATTATATGCAGTAATTACACTGGTAATTTGCAGAATGGTTCGTTTAGGATGCGCGTCTTTTATTTGGGCGGTATATAAACCTCCCCGGCCGTCGATCAGTTGCACTTCAGCGCCGGATTCTAACCGCAAAACCCTTACGGCATGCTTGCTCTCCTCTTCGTTCAAAAAGTATTGTGGGTGAGAGGGGGCAATATCAGGTGTATAAAAAAGATGCATTTTTTAGAATTAAGAGTCCGCGAATTAAGAGTCAAGACAGGTGGTTCTTGCTGATTTACAGTCTTGATTCCTGGCTCTTGCTTCTTTGCTCTAATTAATGTAAATCTACCGTATCCTCTTTATTCAGCAATAACTCCAGCTTAACCGATTCAATGTTTTGATCGGATTTTTTCAATACCGTAATGTTATACCCATTCGCTTCCTTCTGTTCACCAACATCGGGTATCTTGCCAAATATATCGCCCAGCCAGCCCGATACGGTATCAAAGTCGCCATCTTCGGGCAAGTCATGCGGCAGGTGCCCGTTTACATCATATATAGGGGCCAGCGCGTTTACAATAAATTCACGATCGTTCAATACTTCAACAATAGGTTTTTCTTCGTCATACTCATCCTGTATCTCGCCTACCAGTTCTTCCACAATATCTTCCAGCGTAACCATGCCGGCCGTACCGCCAAACTCGTCGGATACGATGGCTATTTGTATACGCATTTGCTGCAGTTCGGCCATCAGGTCGTTTATCTTTTTAGTTTCAGGAATAAAATATGGCTTACGGATGATGTCCTTTAAAATGATCTCCTCATTGCGGGCAAGCAGTGGCAAAATATCTTTGGCGTGTACTATGCCTACTATCTTGTCTATCACATCATCATAAACGGGCATTCTTGAATACCCTTCTGTTATTAGTATTTCCAGCAATTCATCCTTCCCCGTGGTTACTTCAATACCCGATATTTTGGTGCGCGGTACCATGATATTTTTAACAACCCGTTCGTTAAAATCAAAAACATTTTGTATCAACTCATGCTCGGTCGAATCAAGCGCGCCGGTTTCTTTGCCTTGTTCCAATAAATATTGCAATTCCTCCGAACTATGGTGCGTTTCGCCTTGTACCGGTGTTATACCCAACAGCTTTAAAATAAAATTGGCAAAATTATTAAGCACCCAAATAATAGGTCCAAATACTACAAAAAATATACGTAGCGGCGCCGAAATAGCTAAAGCAGTACGTACCGAACTTTGTATTGCCAGCCTTTTTGGAGCCAATTCTCCAAACACAATACTTAATATGGTGATTACAATAAACGCGAATACCCGGCATATATTTATTATAAGTACAGAGGTTATTTCAAAGCCAAGTGTTTTAAATAAATACAGCATTACACTTGTAAATGCACCTTCGCCTATTATACCTAAACCCAGCGAGGCTATGGTTATGCCTAATTGTGTAGCTGCAAGGTAACCTGACAGGTTAGCCATTATACTGCGTGTAAGCCGGGCTACCCGGCTGCCATTCTTTACTTTTAATTCTATTTGCGAAGTACGAACGCGAACCAATGCAAATTCGGCAGCTACAAAAAAGCCGTTTAAAAGCACCAGCAATAGGGTAAGGAGGATATAGTAACCGTTTATGTGAATATCAGGGTCCATTAATTATTTATTGATAAACGGGAAAGGTTGCCTGGTACAGTTCCAGGCTTTCCGTTATTACTTTGTAAGCGTATTTTTTTCCTAACATATGCTCAATGGTTACGTTCTTATCTTCCAGCACTTTATAATCTTTAAAAAACCGTACTATCTCTGTCATGGCATGGGGCGGCAGCTCGTTCAGGTCATTAATATAATTTACAGACATATCATTTTTAGCTACCGCTATGATCTTATCGTCCTGCTCTCCATTATCAACCATGTGCATTACCCCAATAACCTTGGCTTCAATGATCGACATCGGGAACACATCAATTGAGCAAAGAACCAAAATATCTAATGGATCTTTATCATCACAATAAGTTTGTGGTATAAAGCCATAATTTGCCGGGTACATTACTGATGAAAACAATACACGGTCGAGCTTTAATAAACCCGAGTCTTTATCAATTTCGTATTTAGCTTTTGAACCCTTTGGGATCTCAATTACCGCATGTACTATCTCAGGAATATTGCTGCCCGGTGAAACCTGGTGCCAGGGATGTTGTGTACTCATTTTAACGTATTATAAATTCATTTTATTTATCCGCTCTTTTAATTTTCATTACATTCTTTTTTAAGAAAGCAAAAATGAGCGGAATTGTTGTAACTATTACCAATCCGCATACAATATATTCCAGGTAATCTTTTATTTGCGGGTATTTTCTCCCTAAAAAATAACCGGATAAAATAAATGTACTTACCCAGGCAACGCTGCCTATTATGTTATATAAAGTGAATTTTTTTAAATTAACTTTAACAACGCCTGCAAAGATAGGGGCAAAAGTTCTGATTATTGGGAAAAATCTGCCTAAAACTAACGCCATGCCTCCGTAGCGCGCATAAAACTCTTCGGCTATAATTACATACCTTTTTTTAAAGAAGAATGAATCATGCCTGCTGAATAATACCGGCCCCGTTCGGTAACCGAACCAATAGCCGGTATAATTGCCCAAAATTCCGGCGACGATCACCGAGATCAGCAATGTACCTATCGATACATCTATCATTCCTGATGAGCATAGCAGGCCGGCCATAAATAACAAATAATCGCCCGGTAAAAAGAAACCGAAAAACAGGCCCGTTTCAGCAAAAACTACAATAAGCAAAAAGTAAAACCCACCCTTGCTTAATATGGATTGAGCGTCCGTTAAATTTTGCAGGTGTTCCCAAAAATTTTCCATTCACTATATTTGTAAAACTACAAATATTAAATCAAAATTTGGGGAAATTGATTTTTCACTAAATAAGCCCGGTAATAAATTGCGGGTACACCCCGATCAATACAGTTGCCAGCGCCGCAAGGCCCAAAACAAACAGGTAATAGGATGGCACAGTTATTTCCGCTCGCTCGGCAGTGCGGAAATACATCGCTACAATAACCCTGAAATAATAGAAAATACTGATAATGGCATTAATAACTGCTATAATAGCCAGCCCTGTATGCTGTTGGGATAATACAGTATTAAATATATAAAACTTACCTATAAAGCCCGCAGTAAGCGGAATGCCCGCTAATGATAACATAGCCACCGTTAATGCAAAAGCCAAAAAAGGATTGTTTTTTGCCAAACCATTAAAGCTTTCAAAATTATCGCTGCCAGTTTCCTGCTGTACCAGTATTAAAGCTCCAAACGCTATAATAGAGGCGATAGAATAAGCGGAAGCATACACAAATATTGAATTGGCCGAGCCTGCCCCCAATGCCAAAATAGCCAGCAGCAAATAACCCGCGTGAGAAATACTTGAATAGGCAAGCATACGCTTAAAGCTTTGCTGGTATAGCGCGGTTATGTTACCAATAAACAACGTTATAATAACAATAACGATGAATAAAGGGGTCCAGAAAGAATAAAATAGAGGAAAACAAGCAGCGAAAAGGCGAAGAAAGGCCGCGAACGCCGCAGTTTTTGATACCGTTGACATGAACGCGGTTATCAAAGTGGGCGAGCCTTCGTAAACATCGGGTGTCCAGAAATGAAAGGGCGCAGCGCCCACTTTAAAGCATAAGCCAACAATAATTAATATTACCCCTGTATACAGCATTGGATCTGCGCCTATGCGGTGTTCAGATACCCAGCTTTGTATGCCGTCGATCCCGAATGAACCGGTTGAGCCATAAACCAACGTGATGCCGAATAATAAAAACCCGGTTGAAAAAGCGCCCATTAAAAAGTATTTAAGCGCGGCTTCATTCGATGCAAAATCATTCTTTTTAATACCCGCAAGTATATACAGGCTCACCGACATTATTTCAATGCCGATAAAAAGCATAGTTAAATTATAGTAGGACACCATTACAACGATGCCAGCGAGCGAAAACAGGATAATAGCATAATACTCTGCTATATGCTGACTTATCCTTTCAAAATATCCTTTTGATAGCAGCAGGATCAGTATTGTTGATATAATGGCGAGCGAAGAAAAAGCGATGGCGTAGTTGTTAAACAATATCATGCCATGATATTCAGGCCGGGCGTTATTGTTCCATTGGTTTACCGCTAAACCTAATGCCACCAATAAACCAACTACTGTTACAGGCAGCAATGCTTTTTGCATTTTATATAGCCCCAAATACAGCAGCACTATAGGTAAAACAGATATGACTATTAACGTATTCATTGATTAAATTTTACCTGATCTTTATAGTGTTTATCAAATTTTCAACGGCGGCTGCGGATATATGCAGTATTGGCTGCGGATATATACCTATACCTATTATTAAAATACAAATTATACCTAAAGCAATTTTCTCTGAGCCATGAATATCTGCAAATACGGCAGTTAACGCATTGGTTTCGCCCTGCATCACTTTTTTATACATACGCAGCATATACACCGCGCCAAATATGATGGTTAACCCTGCTATAGCGGCCATCCAAACGTTGTATTGGTAAACACTGTTCAATAATAAAAATTCGCCTATAAAACCGTTGGTTAATGGCAACGCTACCGTACCTAACACAATAATAAAAAATGCTATGGCAAAGTGCGGCGCAACTTTAGCTATACCGCCTAATTGTCCTATGTCGCGCGTTTTTAAGCGGGTGCTGATGATATCCCATATAAAGAACATGCCTACCACATTAATACCATGGCTCAGCATCTGTATCATGGCGCCCTGCAAACCCTGCGTGGTCCAGGCAAATATACCCGCTGCTATGAGCCCAACGTGCGCTATGGATGAATAAGCCACCAGCCGCTTGCCGTCGGTTTGAGTAAACGCGATAACGGATGCATATACAACACCAATTACCGAAAGCACAATAACCAGGTTTTGCCAGGTAACCAACCCAGCAGGGGCATTTGGAATAAGCCACCTGATAACGCCGTAAATACCCATTTTAAGCATAATGCCCGATAACATCATGGTACCAGCCGATGGGGCTTCGGTATAGGTATCGGGCTGCCAGGTATGGAAAGGGAACAAAGGCATTTTAATGGCAAAAGCCAAAAAGAATGCCCAGAACACAATATTTTGCTTTTCGGGAGGCAAACCAATGTTGTAAAATGAATGAAGGTCGTAAGTTTTACCGGGAGTGAGCAGGTACAGGTAAATAATACCTAACAACATAAACAGTGACCCTGCAAACGTGTAAATGAAAAACTTGATGGTGATGCGTACCCGGTTTTCGCCGCCCCAAAGCGAACAGATAAAGTAAATAGGTATTAATGCCGCTTCCCAGCCCACATAAAATAAAAATCCGTCTAACGCGGTAAATACTACCAGCAAACCTGCCTGCATAAATAATATCAGGGCATAAAAAGCGCGCGCGTTTTTATACTGATGCTGGTAAGTAGTTAAAATAATAAGCGGTACAAGCAGGGTGGTTAACAATACCATCATCATGCTGATACCATCAATACCGGCATTAAAATAAATGTTGAAGTTAACTATCCACGGCGCATTAACGGCAAACTGCGTACTGGCGTCGGGCGTAAATTTAGCCAGGAATACCCCGGCTACAGCCAACTCAACAACAGCGAAAAATAATGCCGCGTGTTTCGCCGTTTCGTTTTTGAATAACAAAACTGCTAACGCCGCAATTACCGGCAAAAATATTAGTATACTAACCGTCATTTTATATGAAAAATCCGTTTAAACTATATAGCAGCAGGGCAATAATGCCTACCACCATCATAAATATATAAAACCCAACATTGCCCGTTTGTAATAAACGGAGCCCCTTGCTGGTTTCAATTGTTCCCTTGCCTAAACCGTTCACCAGGCCGTCAATACCCAGCTTATCAACCACCTTATAAAAGAAACCCGACAAAGCGTCGAGCGGCTTGCGGATCAGCGCATCATAAATTTCGTCGATATAAAACTTGTTGTATGATAAATTTGCCAATGCGGGGCGTTCTTCCGTATCGGCAACCGGCACATGGGCTTTTTTGACGTATTTAATGTAGGCGTATATTAAGGCTATCAAAGCAACTGAAACAGAAATACCCATCATTAGGCGTTCAGCAGATACTCCGCCATACACTAGTCCCCCCGGAGTCGGGGAAATTAAAGGTCTTAACCAATGTTCCAGCCAATTGTGCCCCCCTAAACTTTCGGGCAAGCCTATAAAACCACCTATAGCAGATAGAATTGCCAATACTATTAATGGGATGGTCATGCTTAATGGCGATTCATGCAAATGATGTTCTTGTTCATGTGTCCCCCTGAATTTACCCCAAAATGTAAGGAACATCAACCTGAACATATAGAACGAGGTAAGCATGGCGGTAATAACACCGATCCAATACATTATTGGACTATGAAGGGAAGTGTAATATAAAATCTCATCTTTTGAAAAGAATCCTGCAAATGGTGGGATGCCGGATATAGCTAACGTACCGATCAGCATAGTAACAAAAGTGATGGGCAGCTTGCCTTTTAACCCTCCCATTTTGCGCATATCCTGCTCGCCGCTAACCGCGTGGATAACCGAACCTGCACCAAGGAATAATAAAGCCTTAAAGAATGCATGGGTAAGCAAATGGAAGAATGCACCGGTATAAGCGCCTACACCCAAACCTAAAAACATATAACCTAGTTGCGATACGGTTGAATAAGCCAGTACTTTTTTAATATCAGTTTGCGTTAAGGCTATTAAGGCGGCAAATAGCGCGGTGGCTAAACCTACAATGGCCACAACCTCCATCGTATCGGGCGCCAGCGTGAACAGGATATTTGAACGGGCTATCATATATACGCCCGCGGTAACCATTGTAGCGGCGTGTATTAATGCCGATACTGGCGTAGGGCCGGCCATAGCGTCGGGCAGCCAGGTAAATAAGGGCAGTTGTGCCGATTTACCTATAGCGCCAACAAATAATAGTAAAGTGATGAGCACGAACGGCCCATCGCCCGAATGCATTGTCGCTGCTTTACCAAAAACATCAGCATAGGCTATACTGCCGAAAGTGTTGAATATTAAAAATATGCCGATCAAAAAACCCAGGTCGCCAATGCGGTTCATAATGAACGCTTTTTTTGCGGCATCAGCATAACTTGGGTTGGTATACCAGAAACCAATAAGTAAATACGAGCAAAGCCCCACGCCTTCCCAGCCTATAAACATTACCAGGTAGTTGGAGCCTAATACAAGTAACAGCATAAAGAAAACAAACAGGTTAAGGTAAGCGAAAAACTTGCCATAACCCTTATCATCATGCATATACCCTACCGAGTACAGGTGGATCAAAAAGCCAACGCCGGTAATAATGAGCAGCATTAATGAACTTAGCTGGTCAATCAAAAACGAGAAGCTGATCTTTAACGAGCCTGCGCCAAACCAGTCGAACAGGTCGACAACTATAGGTTGCCTAGTGGCATGTATCTGTAAGAACGCGCCAACGCTTAACCCAAATGAAATTAAAACTAAAAAACTACCGATAAAGCCTATAGCGCCTTTCGACAGGCTATTGCGGCCGAGGCCGTTAATAACGAAACCGGCTAACGGTAATATAGGAATAAGCCAGATGTATTTATCCATGTGTTAAGTTGTGCCCCTAACCCCCTAAAGGGGGAACGAAGGCTTTTTATTAGTTTATTACTGTCACTCTAATCCCACCCCCTTTAGGGGGCTGGGGGGTTACCATTTCAACCTGTTCAGCACATTAATATCTATTGAATTGGTGTTACGGTATATCATTACTATGATGGCTAAGCCTACGGCTACTTCGGCAGCGGCAAGGGCCATAATAAAAAATACAAAAACCTGTCCGCTGGCATCGCCGTGATAAACTGAAAAAGCGGTCAATAAAAGGTTTACCGAATTCAACATCAACTCAACCGACATAAATATCACGATAGCATTACGGCGGATCAATACACCTATAACCCCTATCGAAAATATGATAGAACTTAACAGGATATACTCATTAAGCGGAATGGTTTGTATGGTATTTGCTATGTTTTCCATTACGTAGTTTTAGGTTCTTTTGTAGCCAGTAAAACAGCGCCCACCATTGCCGATAACAGCAATACGGATGATATTTCGAATGGCAATAAATATTCGTTGAACAATACCTTTCCTAAATTTTTTACCAGGCCCAGGCTGGGGTCTTTAAGCACTACGGCCGGCGAGGCGCCTAATGCTTTTATTGAGGCAATAATGGTTACCAAAAAGCAACAGCCGCCAATAACTCCTGCTATTTTTACCAGGTTTGATTTAGCCGGTTCCGATTCTTTATTCAGGTTGATGAGCATCAGCGTATACAGGAACAATACCAATATGGCGCCCATGTACACTATAAAATTAACTATCGCCAAAAACTGGGCGTTCAATAAAATATAGTGAATGGTAAACGTAAAAAATGTAAGGATCAAATACAATATGCTATGCACCGGGTTTTTGGCGGTGATCACCAAAATGGAGAAAAATATAGATAAAAACGCGATGAAGTAAAATGTATTCATGTTTATTTATTTCAAAACACTTGCCCTTCCAAAAAGAGTTGGGCAAAGGTATAAAACTTCTTTATTGATTTAACGGGGCCTCAACTAATTTGTCTTTTCCGTAAATAAAATCTTTTCTTAAATAATCTGCCGGTACAATATCGCCATCCAAATAAATGGCCTCTTTGGGGCAGGCTTCTTCGCAAAGGCCGCAAAAAATACAGCGCAGCATATTTATTTCATATACCGCCGCGTACTTTTCTTCGCGATATAAATTCTCTTCACCCAGCTGGCGTTCGGCAGCTATCATAGTTATGGCTTCGGCAGGGCATGATAACGCGCATAAACCGCAGGCAGTACAGCGTTCGCGTCCATCCTCATCACGCTTTAGCGAGTGCATACCGCGAAAGTTTTCAGAAAACTCACGCTTCTCTTCGGGGTAGCTGATGGTTACCGGCTTCCTGAAAAAATGCTTCATGGTAATTGCCAGCCCCTGTATAATAGCGGGCAGGTAAGCACGCTCTAAAAAATTAAGCGGCTTCTGTTCAATTACTTTTCGTTTATTACTTAATGGTTCCATCTTTATTTTATTAAAGTAATAACAATACCGGTGATCACAATATTTGCTATGGCCAGCGGTATTAAAATTTTCCAGCCCAGGTCCATTAACTGATCGTATCGGAAACGGGGGATCGTCCACCGCACCCACATAAAAAAGAATATGAATAAAAATATTTTGGCAAATAAAACCGCGGTCCCAATCAGCGGGCCAATAGCCGGGCCGGTATGCGCCAGCACCCAATCCATGCCGGGATAATTATAGCCGCCCCAATATAACGTAGCCATTACCGCCGATGAAATGAACATATTGATATACTCAGAAAAAAGGTAAAAACCCAGTTTCATTGATGAGTATTCGGTATGGTAACCACCCACGAGCTCGGTTTCACATTCGGGCAGATCGAACGGGGTACGGTTAGTTTCGGCAAAAGCGCAAACAATAAATAATAAAAAGCCAACCGGTTGGTAAAGTATGTTCCAATGCCAGCCATGCTGCTGTTCGGCTATCTGGCGAAGGCTCAATGTACCTGTAACCATCAATAAAGCGATGATTGACAACCCCATTGATATTTCGTAACTTATATTTTGCGATGCCGCGCGTATAGCGCCCAATAAAGAGTATTTATTGTTAGATGCCCATCCGCCAATCATCACCCCGTAAACGCCTAAGGAAACCACACCAAAAATGTATAGTACTCCCACATTAATATCGGCAACCTGCAGATCGATAACATGCGACCCAATGGTTAATTTTTGCCCCCACGGAATTACCGCCGAACCAATACAGGCGGTCATGATAGCTAATGACGGGCCTGCGATGAATAAGAACCCGCTGGCGTTGGTTGGGATGATCTCTTCTTTCAAAAACATCTTGCCGCCATCTGCTAAAGGCTGGAAAATACCCCAGGGTCCCGCGCGGTTGGGGCCTATCCTGTCCTGGAAAAATGCAGCTATTTTACGCTCTGCATAAGTAGAGTACATAGCTATCACCAGGCTTATCGCGAAAATGATAAATACCAAAATAAATTTTACGATGATGTCTGTTAATTCCATTATAAGCGTGTTTCGCGTTCAAACTGTTCTTTGTTGGCCTCTATTAAAACCGGGTTGTTTTTAACAACAGGTGGCGGGTTTAACATTTCGTAATGATTAGAACTGATAACCGACTTATGCGATACCTTGCGCGGCCCTTCTATCACCCAATCGGCTGTTTTCTTTTTATCAAACCGGCAGGTGTTGCAAATAAATTCTTCCACTTCGCCATATACATCTTTACGTGCTGTAACCCGTAAAACTTCTTCCCCTTTATACCATAGTGTTACTTTTCCGTTGCAGTTTGCATGGTCGCAATCGCGGTGGGCCTCAACCGCGTTAGTGAACCATACCCTGTTCTTAAAGCGGAAGGTTTTATCAGTAAGCGCGCCAACAGGGCATACGTCAATTACATTTCCCGAAAAATCATTTTCAATAGCAGCGTGAATATAGGTTGATATTTCCGAATGGTCGCCGCGGTTCAATATCCCATGTATGCGGTGGTCGGTGATCTGGTCGGCAACATAAACACAGCGGTAGCATAAAATACAGCGCGTCATGTGCAGTTGTATCTTATCGCCAATATCTATTTTGTTGAACGTGCGGCGATCAAATTCATAACGGGTTTTAACGGCTCCATGCTCAAAACCAAGGTCTTGTAAATGGCACTCGCCGGCCTGGTCGCATATAGGACAATCCAGCGGGTGATTAATTAATAACATCTCAACAATCCCTTTGCGCGCCTCAATAACTTCGGGCGAGGTGATGTTTTGCACTTCCATGCCATCCATTACCGTGGTGCGGCACGAGGCTACCAGTTTAGGCATAGGGCGAGGATCTTTTTCAGAACCCTTGCTCACCTTTACCAAACAGGTACGACATTTACCGCCGCTGTCTTTCAGTTTGGAATAATAGCACATAGCAGGCGGAACAATATCACCACCAATAATCCTCGCGGCATTCAGGATAGTAGTTCCTGCCTCTACTTCTACGGATATTCCGTCTATTGTAACTTTCATTGACGTTCTATATTAGTCAAATTTTTATTTACTTCTTTTTGTCATATTGAGCGATAGCGAAACATCTTGTTCGCCCTGCTAATCGCTCGTAGAAGATTCTTCGCTATCGCTCAGAATGACAATCTACTTATTGTGCCGCTGGCTCGGGTTTGGGCAACGGATCCGCATAATGTGCAAGTCCGTAGTTTCTTGAAACTGCTTCGCTTGCGTGCGTCACGTGCCATTCAAACTCATCCCTGAAATGGCGTATGGCGCTGGCTACAGGCCATGCTGCCGCATCGCCCAGCGGGCAAATAGTATTTCCTTCAATCTTTTTAGATACGTCAACCAGCAGGTCCATATCACTTAAACTGCCGTGGCCATGCTCCAAACGGTGCAATACTTTTTCCATCCACCCGGTTCCCTCGCGGCATGGCGAACATTGCCCGCAACTTTCATGATGATAAAAACGGGTAAAGTTCCAGGTATTGCGAACAATGCACTGGTCCTCATCAAAAGCGATAAAACCGCCAGAGCCTAACATCGTTCCACTAACAAAACCGCCCTCTGATAGCGACTCATAGCTCATCAGGCGCGGCTCATTATTTATTGTTTTCAAAAACAGGTTTGCCGGCAGTATCGGCACTGATGACCCACCCGCTACAACCGCCTTTAAACGTTTGCCATTGGCTATACCGCCGCAGTATTCGTCTGAATATAAAAACTCCTCAACGGGCAGGCCCAGGTCAATTTCATACACGCCCGGCTTAACTATATTACCACCTGCTGATATTAGCTTGGTACCTGTGCTGCGGCCAACGCCTACTTTTGCATATTCCTCGCCGCCTTCGTTAATAATAGGCACTACCGCGGCAATTGATTCAACATTATTTACCACCGTTGGGCAACCCCAAACACCGGCAATTGCCGGGAAAGGCGGTTTAATACGCGGGTTACCCCGCTTGCCTTCCAGCGATTCTAACAGCGCGGTTTCTTCGCCGCAGATGTAAGCGCCGCCGCCCGGCTGCACATACAGCTCCAGGTCATAACCCGTGCCTAATATATTTTTTCCTAAAAATCCGGCGGATTTTGCTTCGGCAATGGCTTTTTCAAGTATGCGTATTTGCGGCATCATTTCGCCGCGCACGTAAATGTACGATACCTTTGCACCCAAAGCGTAACTGCCTATTATCATCCCTTCAATTAATAAATGTGGAAGATAGGTCATCAGGTAACGATCCTTGAAAGTTCCGGGTTCGCTTTCGTCGGCGTTGCAAACCAGGTAACGGGCCACACCTTCCGGCTTGGCCAAAAAGCCCCATTTCATCCCGGTAGGGAAACCCGCGCCGCCACGGCCACGCAAGCCCGATTTTTTAACCTCTTCAACCACCTCATCAGGAGAAAGCGTTTTTAAAGCCTTCTCAACTGCCGCGTAGCCACCCTTTGAGCGGTACACCTCGTAGGTATCAATTCCGGGTACGTTTATATGTTCTAATAGTAGTTTGCGTGCCATTACTGCTAATATATTTTGCCGCTCAGTTTATAAACTGCAATGTGATTTCTTAAAGCGTTTGACAAGATGAGTGAAGTACTAAAACCAATAATGATGCGGTAATTACCCGGAATGTGCAGCGCAAATATCAGCACAATTCCTATCAGCAATGCTGCATCCCACAGTATTAATCTTGTCCTGTCGCTAACTTCTTTCATTTTTGTTGCCTCAACTTTATATGATCGCCAAGTATTAATAAAACCTTCCGGTGTCATTGTAATGATTAATATGCCTTACCACACATGTTGCAAAAGCTACGGTAAGCAGCGGTAACAGGATGATCGTGTATTCCTTTATGCCGCCGGTTATAACTGCCAAAATTAAACCAAATGCAAATAATGAATCTCCTAATATCAAATTTGCATTGTCCATTGTCAGTTATTTGCCTTTTTTTAAGTCTTTATGTGGTACATGTGCGTCCCATTTTATTAATATATTTTACCTGTTTGTTTATAATAATTAACGTGCTGCCATATACGCGACCCAACAGCAATCACTATAAAAAGCATTTTTAACACAGGGTTTACACCTATCGGGTTTGATGGCAGCAACAACACCACAACCAATATGGTATACAGTATATCGCGAAAAATCATCATTCCCTTGCTGATCATTTGCCTTTTGCTTTTAAATCATCGATCAGCTTATCAACCGATGCATTGGTTAAATTTTCGTAAAAAGTATATTCAGGGCCAATTTGCAGCACAGGCGCGTAACCGCAGGCGGCTAAACATTCAACGCCACGCCAGCTAAATAAACCATCGGCGGTAACTTCGCCTTCTTTAACCCCCAACTTTTGCTCCAGGTGGTCCATTATTTTTTCGGCTCCAACCAGGCAGCATGGCCCGGTACGGCAAATCTCTAAAACATATTTACCCTGCGGGCGCAAAAAGTACATGCTGTAAAACGAGGCCACTTCGTAAACTTCAATAGGCTCCAGTTTTAAATATGCGGCAACTTTATCCATCGCGGGGGCGCTAACCCATCCAAATTCAGCCTGTACCAAATGCAGTATGGGCAGTAGTGCCGATTTTTGTTTCCCTTCGGGATAACGTCTCACGATATCAGCAAACTGATCGGTTAGCGCGGCTGAAAACTCAACCGGAACTTGTTCGGCTTCTTCCACTCTAAGCATCTAATTCTCCGGCTATAATGTTTAAACTACTCATGTTTATTATCGCGTCAGACAGCAGCATCCCCCTGCTCATGGGGGCGTACATCTGGTAATTAATAAAACTTGGCCTGCGAAAATGCAAACGGTAGGGCGAGCGTCCGCCATCGCTTACCAGGTAAAAACCCAACTCGCCATTGGCGCCTTCAACTGCATGATAAACTTCGGATGCAGGCGCGGGTATTTCGCCCATCACTATCTTAAAGTGATAAATGAGCGCTTCCATATTGGTATACACATCCTCTTTGGGAGGCAAATAAAATTCGGGCACATCGGCATGGAAAATATCCGAAGGCTCTTTTTCCAGCTTTGCCAGGGCCTGCTCAATTAAGCGCAGGCTTTGTTTCATCTCTTCGTTACGAACTAAAAACCGGCTGTAAACATCGCCATTATCGCCCACGGGCACTTCAAAATCAAAATCTTCGTATGAGGAATAGGGCTCCATAGCCCTAACATCATAATCAACGCCGGCAGCACGTAATAACGGGCCGCTCCAGCTATAACTTAAAGCATCTTCGGCAGTAACACAAGCCACACCTTTAGTGCGGTCAATAAATATGCGGTTACGGTTAAACAATGATTCGAACTCTTTTAATACCGGTGGAAAATCTTTTAAAAATTTACGCAGCTTGTTAAAAGCTATAGCGTTAAAATTACGTTCGAAGCCGCCTATACGGCCTATATTGGTTGTTAAACGCGAGCCGCAAACTTCTTCATATATCTCGTAAATTGCTTCGCGGTATTCCATCATGTACAGGAAGCCGGTAAAGGCCCCGGTATCAACGCCCAAAACACCGTTGCAAATAATATGATCGGATATACGTGCCAGTTCCATCACAATTACGCGCAGGTAGTCAACACGTTTGGGCATGGTAATACCCAATAATTTTTCAACCGTCATGTGCCAGCCCATATTGTTTATGGGCGATGAACAATAATTCATGCGGTCGGTTAACGGGGTGATCTGGTAAAACGGCCTATGTTCAGCAATTTTTTCAAAAGCCCGGTGAATATACCCTATGGTGGATACGCCGCTTACAATTCTTTCGCCATCCAATTGCAGCACATTCTGGAACACGCCATGCGTGGCCGGGTGTGTTGGCCCCAGGTTAAGGGTTGAAAGCTCGCCTTGCGGATCGTTATCCGTATATACCGGGTGGTTCTGCATCTTTTATCGTCCAAAAAAATAATCCTTTTTATCAACACGGTTAGGGTCCTCCAGCGGAAATTCTTTTCGCATCGGGAAAGCTGTCATGTCGTCAACATTTAATATTCTGCGCAGGTCGGGATGTCCGTCAAATATCACCCCGAAAAAATCATACGTTTCCCGCTCCATCCAGTTAGCGCCATTCCATAGCTCAGTTGCTGTTGGTATATGGCAATTATCAGCGTCAATAAACACTTTTATACGTACACGCACATTATTTACCAGGCTATGCAAATGATAAATTACCCCAATAGCTTTTTCCTGCTCCGGGTAGTGAATAGCGGTAATATCAGTTAAATAACTCAATTGAAGGTTTGGGTCGGATTTTAAATAGCTTAACAGGGCAATTATATTTTCGGACTGAGTTTCCAGCGTCAATAAGCCATATGGCTCGCCAACAACGGTTATTTGCCCTTCGAATTTATTGCTGATACTTTTTAAAAGCTCTTCGTTAGTTATCTTACCCATTACTGTATGCCGTATGAAGCTAATAATTTTTGGTACTCGGGGGTATTTCTCCTGCGTGTTGATTCTGTTTTTACCAGGTCTTGTATCCGCATGAAACCATCAATCACGGCTTCGGGCCGTGGCGGGCAGCCGGGTATATATACATCAACCGGTATAATCTCGTCAATGCCTTGCAGCACCGAATAACTATCAAAAATACCGCCGCTGGAAGCGCAGGCCCCCATAGCTAATACCCAGCGGGGCTCGGCCATTTGCAGGTATACCTGGCGAAGCACCGGGCCCATTTTTTTGGCTATGGTACCCATTACCATTAACAGGTCGGCCTGGCGCGGCGAAAAGCTTAAGCGTTCGGCCCCGAACCTTGCCAGGTCATAATGTGAGGCCATGGTGGCCATAAATTCAATACCGCAGCAGGAGGTGGCAAAAGGCAGCGGCCATAACGAATTTGCACGGGCCAAACCTACTGCCTTATCCAGCGAGGTAGCAAAAAAACCCGTGCCCTCAACACCCGCAGGGGCGTTTACTATTTGAATATCACTCATGAGTTATATCATTCAAAACCTATTCCAACTGAACGGAAAGCGCAAATTTACGATAAAATTGATTGTAATAAGTACACTAATAACGAAGAAATATATTTAGAATTGTTCTAAACAAAAGCCCATCGGCCCCCTCTAAATCTCCCCCGGTAGGGGAGACTTTGGATGCTTCAATCCCAGTTAAGCGCGCCTTTTTTTATGATGTAGATAAAGCCCAGCAGCAGCGTACCCATAAAAATAAACATCTCTACCATGCCGGTTGTGCCCAGTTCCCTGAAATTTATGGCCCAGGGGTACATAAATATAACTTCTACATCAAACAGCACAAACAATATGGCAACCAGGAAGTATTTAATGGATATGGGTGTGCGAGCGTTGCCGATAACCTCGATGCCCGACTCAAACGGTGTAAGTTTATCTTTAGTTTTACGTTTGGGGCCTATTTTATGGGTTACAAACATGGTGGTAACCACAAACCCAAAAGCAACCACCATTTGAAATATGATGGGCAAATAATTAACCGGTAAACTTTGTACTTCCATGGGTGCAAATATACAAATGGCACCTCAATAAAAAAGCCCCGATCGGGGCTTTTTTATTGTTACTATTTTTGAGCTTTTTTGGCCGGTGTAGCCCCCGGCTTTGCAGGCGGTTCCGCCGGCTGCGCCTTTTGGTCAAAGTAGTAGAGCGCTTGTTTGTTGGTAGGGTCAGTATCCTTTGCCTTGGTAAAATTTTCTAATGCCTTGGCATCATCCTTATCATGATATTGATAATAAATACCCAAGGAAGCATAAGAATCGGCTAACCACCCTTTTTCTTTATCGCTTAATGAACTTTTAGCGGTAAGAAACTTGATCATTTGCTCATAAAAAGGTTTGGCAAGCCCTTTCAAATTATTGTAATCATTATCCTTTTGGTCGGCTATATAAGCACGATATTGTGATGGGTAAAAACTTGGTGCCGCCTCTTTTCGCTGAACAAAACTAAGGGCAGAATCAGCTCTTGTAAGCAGGGTAGAATCAGGCTTAATTGCAGGATTCGTTTTGGCCGCGCGAACCTGCCCGGTAAACGCAAAGTAATAATAAAGCCCTATATAAACACGGCTGGTAAGCAACAGTTTACTATGCACCTTATTAACCATATCATCATAGGTCTTAGCCATATTGAGATAATCGTTCCTTTTCTTATATACAGCGAATATGTCATTATAAGCCTCTTCTACTTTTGTAGTATCAAGATCAGCAGCTTTTTTCAAAGTTTCTATGCCTGCTGTTGTATCCTTCCCGCTTGCAATTTGTAAGCGACCTAAGTACAAATAATCGCGCGGTAAAATACGGCTTGGGCCGGCTTTTGCAAACCAGTTGTTCATGGCGTCTAAACCATTAACATAATCCTTATTTTCATAAGCCGCATAGCCTATATAACGGTATACACGGGCATTTATAGCTGCTGATTTTGAAAGTCTTGTAGCAACTTCCTGTATAGTTTTATAATCGCCGAGGTTTACCAGGAAATCTGCATAGCGTAATAGCGACTCCAACGATTCATCGGTTAAACTTAAATACTTTTTATAGTTTTCTACCGCTTCTTTTACCTTTGCCGATGCCTTAGGGCCGTCGGTACGGGCCAGGCTTGACGACCATTCCAGGTCGGTTTCACCCCATTCGCGGTAAGCCGGCCCATAATTAGGATCGATGGCTATAGCTGCCTGGAACTGCTTCTCCGAATCTTCATAATTGTCGGCATACCTCCATAACACACCTTCTGCCACGTTAGCTGCCGGCGATTTTGGGTCGAGCGCTAATGCCGCGTTATAAGCGTCGTAAGCATCGTTGCTTTTTAATTGTGAGCGATAGGCGTTGCCCAGTTCAACCAGCAGTTCCGCGTCTTTAGGGTTTGCTACCTTGCCATGATTTAAAGCGTCGATAGCGGCGTTTGCCTTAGCGGGGGGGAATTTGCCATCATGGGCATCCAACAGGTATCCTTTACCCATATATAACCAGGGCTTACTGTCCTTTTTAGATGCTAAAGTAATAGCCTGGTTAAAGTTCGACGTTGCGCCTGCCTCGTTCTTATTCATCAATTCTACCACGCCTAAACCCACATAATTTAACGCTGATTTTGCGTTTACAGCTATACCTCTTGCAAAGGTCAATTTAGCCGAATCGGGATAATCCTGCACAACGTATACCCATCCCAGGTAAAAGAAATTTTCATCATTTGTTGGCTGTGTAACCGTAAGGTTTTTAAGCATTCCTTTTGCTTTTTGATATTGCTCGGCATCAATAGCTTTTTTAGCGTCAGCAAGGCTTTGCGCAAAAACTGATGACCCTATAAATACCAGCCCTAATGCTACCTTAGCTATTTTACTGATTATTTTCATCGCTTATTATAGTTTTTAATTTAATTTAATAATTGTGTTTAATATTAATTTCTCTTTCCGGTATGTCATCAGGTAATATGCCCGATCTTAAAATTATCCGCTGTCCGCGTTCACCCAGTACAAAATAAGCAAATCCTGATCCCAGGCCCATTTTCCCCGTACAATTTACAATATATAACCCCCTTATTAAAGGGTACTGGTTTAATGCCAGTGTATTTTGCGATGGTTTAAAGTATTGGTTGGGGGCGCTTTTACTATTTTCATCCTTAACCGCTACAATTTTTACCTTCTTTACAGCATCGGCATAATCAGCATCCGGGTCATTGAGCCAGCTAAAGCCGGTTATACCTATTGCCTGCGGATGCTGGCTTATATATTTTATTACTTCTTTATTTGTTTTGACGGAATAAATATTTTTTAGTTTAAAATCCTTATTTCCTGAAAACTCCTTCAAATATCTTACCAAGCTTGAATTCGGGTTGTCAAAAACAATATTTGTACCTGTTTTAGTTTCGCCGTTCAGCATTTTTTTTATTTCACTTACCGTTATCAGCGTATCATTCGACGCCTGGTTTACAATTAACGCTATCGCGTCAATAGCAAAGCGGTTAACAACGGGCGGCAATGTTCTGTCGGTTAATATTTTTGTTTCGTCTGCATTTAACTCACGCGATAAAATGGCAAACCTCACACTATCATTCAGTAAAAGCCTTAAAGCGCCGTTTTCAGACCTGTATAAAATATCAGGTTTGGCTTTAGGGTTTAAGTGTTCAAAAACATAAGCCTCTTCATCCACGATCGGCTGAAATGATTCATCGGCAACTAAGGTAATCTTACCTGACACAACCGTTTCGTCCGGGGCGCTTTTTTTTGCTTTTTGCTTACAGGATGAAAACCCTATAAATAACAAAAAACCAGCTAAAACACATACGGCCTTATTCTTCATTATCTTCTTCTTTTCTAAATAAGCGCGAAAAGCGCAATACCGAATAGATAATTATCAAACACCCAAATATTTTTTTATAACCATTATCAGGTAATATTTTATCCCAAAATATTACCATAAGCCCCAGGGTTAAAAAGCATATAAATGCTATTACTCCTAAAATAAGCAGAAACCGCCTTTTGAGCGATTTCTGCTTATTATGAAACCGGTACGGCATATTATTAATTATCGCTGCTGCCCAATGTAAAATTGATAGGCACCGTATACATTACACGAACCGGACGATTGTTTTGTATACCAGGCGTCCATTTCGGAGAGGCTTTTAAAACGCGTATAGCCTCATCCATTTCGCTTTGGCTTGGTCCGCGCACTGCCTTAACATCAGTAAGGCTGCCATCCTTTTCAACAATGAACTGGCAAATAACCCTGCCGGTTGTATTGTTTTCACGGTCAATAGCCGGGAACTTGATATTTTTACGCAAATACTCGTAAAATTTGTCCATCCCCCCCTTAAATTCGGGTTGCTTTTCAACGTTACTAAATATTTTGTTCTCATCCTCCGTAACCTGTTTGGTATCAGAATTACCTACCGGCTCATCTATACGGATCTCGGCATTAGGGTCGCCTTTTTGGTCTTTTTGACCAGGATCGGCAACTTTCAATTCCTTTTGCGTAGGGGGATCTTGTTTTACCTCGTTATCCGGTTTTACAATCGGCGGGGGAAACATTTTCTGTTCAACCTTTGGTTTAGGTGGTTCTTTTGGTGGTGGCGGCGGAATTTTTTTGTCGGGCGGTGGAGGCGTAAGCACCACATCGGTGATCTTTACCTTTACTCTTGCCTTAGGTATGAACCCCTCCAATTGATTTATAATTGTTGGTAACGATATAACAAATATAAAGAATAGGGCACCGAACAGCAACGCGCGGTTAGTATTGCGCGGGTTATGCCTCCTTAATTCGTATGCGCCATAAGCTTTATTTCGCCCGCTAAAAACAACGTCGATCCATTCCTGCTTTAATATGTCTAATTTAGATCCCAGCATTATTTGAAGCTTTAAATTTTTACGTTAATTATTTTATTTAATTTTTTTTAGTTAAGACCATCTCTTGTTAATAAAGAAATATCCAAAGCTGTAATAGGTACTATTGCACGCTCCTGGTTACCAACAATATTTAACTCGTCCATAATACTTACCATATCCGCATAGGTCGATTTATTGCTTGGTTTTATCAGCACGATCATTTCTTTACCTGAGCTTGCCTTAATTTTAGCGCCTTCTTCCAATAATGATTTCCTTATGCCATTTTTTCCAAAATTATCTTTTGTTGGGCCTGCCACCAAATGGTCAGGCGGAGCACCGATAAACCATTCTACCTGGTTTTTGGTCCCTAACAATACGGTCATTGTTCTTGATTCCGGAACGGGTAAACGGACATCTTTAAGCGGGTCCTTATCCGGCATAACCAAATCCATTGCTTTTGGCTTTTGGAGAGTGGTAGTAAGAATAAAAAAGGTGATCAGCAGGAAAGCCAGGTCAACCATGGCTGTTAAGTCAACCCTTGTTGATTGTTTCTTGGTCCTAACCTTGCCGCCGCCTTTTTTACCCCCGCCGGAGGTATCTAATTCTGCCATAATTTTTTATTTTGTCACCGTTCTTAACGATGTGATTAAACCAAACTTGTTAACTTTTTGCTTTTGCAGCGTTGTTATTATTTTCGCTATGGTAGGGTATTCCTCTTTGCTGTCGCCTTTAATAGCTATTCTTAATTCTTTATTGTGTACAGCAATATCGGCTTTCCGGGCATTTTTAACCCACCAAAACAATTCATTATTGTCGGTAGTGTCCACCTGGACGCCGTTTTGCGCTACCTGTGATCTTTCCTTGCTGGACATGTCTAAATATGTCTTCAAATAATTTACAGGTACGCCAACTGTTTCTACATTGGCAAATGCTTTTATTTCATCGGGGGTAAACTGAATTTTATATTGATCGGCCATTCCCTTCAATGTTTCCATGCGGATCTCGGCGCCTTCAACGCTAAAGAAAGTTTTCCCCTGGGCTACCAGGATGGTTGAAAAATCATTCTCAGGCAGCGTTATTATTGATGTTGAAGCAGGCACCTCGGCATGTACCGGGTCCTGGGTCTTGGGTTTTGCTGATAATATAAAGAAAGTGAGCAGCAAAAAAGCTACATCGCACATGGCGGTCATATCAGTTGCTGTACTCTTCCTCGCGACTTTTACTCTGGGCATAATCTTGTTAGTTAAATATAGTGTTCTAAATTAAATTAATTTCCGGCCAAGCATTGCAAGGCCGGAACCTTAACACTAAAATTTATTTGTTTTTATGTGTCGCGGCAAAAGTTTGCACAATGCTGAAACCTGTTTCATCAATAGCATAAGTTAAACCGTCAATTTTTGAGGTAAATACATTATACATTACAATTGATAAGGCTGAAGTAGTGATACCTAACGCGGTATTAACCAACGCTTCCGAGATTGCTCCTGATAGAGCTGATGTATTATTGCCTGTACCAGCCAGCACGTGGAAAGCTGTTATCATACCAATTACCGTACCTAACAAACCTGTTAACGTACCGATTGATACCAGGGTAGCAATGATGGTTAAGTTTTGCTCAAGCATAGGCATTTCTAAAGCGGTTGCTTCTTCAATGTCTTTTTGTATAGCCAAAGTTTTTTGGTCAACGTCAAGCGTTGCCTCAGTTTCCATTTCTTTATACTTTTTTAATCCTGATTTTATAACGTTAGCTACAGAACCTTGTTGTTTATCACATTCTGCAGAAGCCGCTTCAATGTTACCGCTATTTAAGAATCCCTGTACTTTTTTAACAAATGCATCAACACTGCTGGTGCCTGACGCTTTATTTATAACAATAAAACGTTCTATTGAGAATACAATTACCATTAATACATACGACATTACTAAAGGTACAAGGTATCCGCCCCGGTGTATAATTCCAAATACATCATCCGGTTCCCCACCGTCTACATCCCCTCCTTTATAGTGACTTTTATCACCAAATATGTATACGAAAAGGATTATCGAAACGATAATACAAATTGGAACAGTCAAGGTCGCAAACATGCCAGATGCACTTGAGCTTTCTTTTTTAACGGTAGTTGGTTTTGTTGGTGCGTTTGCCATTACTTTTAAATTTTAGTTTTTAGTTTTTGTTTATTTTTAGTTAGTTAGTTAATTGCGCTTTTTTTTGCGGATAACAAAAATAGAATTTTACCTAAATAAAAAAACTCTTTTGTTATTCTTTAATAATTATTTAATGTATAAGTTATACCCCGGCATTGCTATTTAACGTAATGAAACGAAAATTAATACCTTTTTAAACAATTTTTTACAATGAAACTTATTATTTTTTATAATAGCAAGCAATACCTTATAAAAATTATGTAATTATACTGTTATAATTAAGTCTTTGTGGAATTATCAATTTCTGTAATAGCATTCTTACATACTTTTTATAAAAATCCTCAAAGTTTATCCTGCCAGGTTTAATAATGACAGCTATAATTGGCGCCGCAATATTAGCGACTTTATATTTTAAAACAATTAATTAATTATATTAAAAAAAATAAAAATATAATGTAAACTAAAAATTTAGTCAATGATACAAAAAATTTATTCATATAAAAAAATTTATTTTGAAATAATTTTTTGTGCGGCCGGTTATACTGGTTAACCTCCTGCTTTTTTAGCCTTATACCCCTCGGCCTGCAATAATGTTAAAACCTTATCTCTAAAATCGCCCTGTATCAATATCTCTCCGTCTTTAACCGAGCCGCCAACACCGCATTTTGTTTTTAGCTTTTTTCCTATAGCTTCCATATCGGCAATGGCGCCTACAAAGCCTCCTATTGCTGTAACTAATTTCCCGCCGCCCTTCCGGTCCAGGTAAATTTTGAGATTTTGCTGCTGGGGCGGCAATGTTCCGGTTTGGGGAATATTATTTTTAGTGTGCTGAAAATCCGGGTCGGTAGAATAAACTACGCCGGTGAGATTTTTGTTTTTTTTTGACATGCTTTTTAATCTAATCTCTGTTCTTAACACTAAAACTCTCGCCGGCAATAACTTTTACTGAAGCCGGAAAAACCTTAATTTCAACTGCAGCGCCTATTTGTGTGGGTTCGCCATCCAAATGCATTGGCCCGGGTTTATCACGCTTAACGCTGATATGTTTACCCCGAATGATTTCAACAAATTCTGACCGGTGAGCCGTTTTTGTAAACATACGGATAACCAGTTCAGGAAACCGGTACAACGGGAATGGTTTAATAACACAAACGTCTATCAACCCATCCTGTACCGAGGCCTGCGGCGATACATGCGCGTTATTTCCATATTGCGATGAATTGGCAAAACTCAGCATAAAAGCAGTACGTTCGTAGGCAACGCCATCAATTTCCAGGTGATAGGTTTGCGGCTTATATTTGAGTATTTCTTGTAAAGACGATTTTACATAGGTAATAAACCCGCGTTTTTTTCCATGAGCAAATACTTCGCTTATATGGGCATCAAAACCCATACCTGCCATGTTAAAAAAAGGCTTTCCATTAGCTTCTGCCGAATCAATAATGGCTATGTTGCCGGTATTTAAACATTCTATCGATTCCCGGATATCCATCGGGATACCCAAAAAGCGCGCCAACCCGTTTCCCGAACCGCACGGAATTATACCCAATATGGCGTTACTTCCCGCTAATGCCGATGCAACTTCATTTACCGTACCATCACCGCCTACAGCTACTACCAGGTCGTAATTATTAATGGCCCCTGCAGCTACCTCGCTGGCATGTGCCACACGGTCGGTAAATACTATGGTAGCCTCGGCATCCAGGTATTTTTCAATTAGCCGGGGCACACCGCTTTTCTTTTTCCCGCCCGATATGGGGTTTATAATAAATAATGCTTTTCGTTTCAATTAAATATATTTTTTACAGGTACCAAAAGTAAATGTTTTCGACTTTGTAAAAAATTGTTTTATTTTTGGCGCACAATAGTGGACTGATTTAGTTGCCACGCCCTATACCAGGAGTTCCCGGATAGGGTTGGGCCGGATTGCAACCACGTAAAAAAGTGCTAAAACCCTGCTTCTTTACAAAGTTCAGTTAAATCCTTCTTTTCTATTTTTACATTCAAACAGATAAAAAAATATGCCTTACTTATTTACTTCAGAGTCTGTATCAGAAGGACATCCTGACAAAGTTGCCGATCAAATATCGGATGCATTAATTGATAATTTTTTAGCGCTTGATCCTGATTCAAAGGTCGCCTGCGAAACATTGGTTACTACCGGGCAGGTTTTTTTGGCCGGCGAGGTAAAATCAAAGGCATACCTTGATGTGCAAAAAATAGCCCGTGAAGTGATCAATAAAATTGGTTATACCAAGGGCGAGTATATGTTCGACGGTAGTTCGTGCAGCGTATTATCGGCCATACATGAGCAATCGCCGGATATTAACCAGGGTGTTGACCGCCAGGCGAAAGAAGAGCAGGGCGCCGGCGACCAGGGTATGATGTTTGGCTATGCTACCATTGAAACTGATAACTATATGCCGCTGGCCCTGGATATTGCCCACGCTTTATTAATTGAGCTGGCAGCCATCCGCCGCGAAAATACCGATATTAAATACCTTCGCCCCGATGCAAAATCGCAGGTAACACTGGAATATGATGATGACAACAAGCCAACGCGCATTGACGCCATTGTAATATCAACCCAGCATGATGATTTTGGTGAAGAGAAAGCTATGCTGGAGAAGATAAGCAAGGATATAGTAGGTATACTTATACCACGCGTAAAAGCTAAATACCCTAAATACGCGCATTTCTTTAATTCTGACATTAAATACCATATTAACCCTACAGGTAAATTTGTTATAGGTGGGCCGCATGGTGATACCGGCTTAACCGGCCGTAAAATAATTGTGGATACTTATGGCGGCAAAGGCGCGCATGGCGGCGGCGCTTTTTCGGGTAAAGACCCGTCAAAGGTAGACCGCTCGGCAGCTTATGCTACACGTCATATCGCCAAAAACCTGGTTGCGGCAGGCGTTTGCACCGAAGTTTTGGTGCAGGTATCGTACGCTATCGGCGTTGCCCAGCCTATGGGTATTTATGTAAACACCTACGGAACCGGGAAAGTTAACTTAAACGATGGCGAAATAGCCGCGAAAGTAGAGGCCATATTTAATATGACCCCGTACGCTATAGAAACCCGTTTTAAACTGCGTAACCCGATATACAGCGAAACCGCCGCTTACGGCCACTTTGGCAAACCAAGCACGGTTGTAACCAAAACCTTTACCCACCATGACGGCACAATTGTTAAAAAGGAGGTCGAGTTGTTTACCTGGGAAAAGCTGGATTATGTTGACGCTGTAAAAAAAGCTTTTGGATTATAATAAACTCTTTTAATTTGATTTTTTAACTTAGGGCGATGGATGTATCCATCGCCCTTTTTTATAGCGCTATGCACCATCCCGAAGAAAACCCGTGGCAAATTAATTCTGAAAAAGAGATTTATAACAATCCATGGATAAATTTAACCGAATACCAGGTTATCAATCCATCGGGCAACCCGGGTATTTATGGAAAGGTGCATTTTAAAAACAGGGCCATTGGCATTGTTCCGCTTGATGAAGAGCTGAACACCTGGTTGGTGGGCCAGTACCGTTTTGTGCTCAACCAATACAGTTGGGAAATACCCGAAGGCGGCGGCCCTATAGCTAATGACCCACTGGAAGCCGCCAAACGTGAATTACTGGAAGAAACAGGCCTTAAAGCCAACAAATGGGATGAGGTTCAGCGGATGCACCTCAGTAATTCGGTGAGTGATGAGCTATGTATCATTTACGTAGCGCGCGGCCTGGAACAATTTGAAGCCGAGCCCGAAGATACCGAACAACTCCTTATTAAAAAGCTGCCATTTGAAGAAGTGTACCGAATGGTATGCGCGGGCGATATTACCGACTCTGTTACCGTAGCGGCGGTTTTAAAGGTAAAATTGCTTTTATTGGAAAACAGGCTGCCGTAGAGACGCAATGCATTGCGTCTCTACAAATTATTTTTAATTTAGTCCGATCAATTAATCCATGAAAAAGTTCCTCGGCTATTTCTTGTCTCCCATTGCTATTGTGGCGTTTTTGCTGGCGCTTTGCATCTTTCAGCCTGTACAATGGGTATGCTACCGTTTTTTTGGCTATAAGGCGCATAAACGGGCCGTCGACCTGTTAAATTTTTGCCTTACAGGCACCATGTATATTTTAGGTAACACCGTTACTTTTATTAATAAGCAGCATTTACCCATTGGGCGCCCCATGATCTTTATATCCAATCATCAAAGTTTATTGGATATTCCGCCGCTTATCTGGTACCTCCGGAAATACCACGCTAAATTCATTTCGAAAATTGAACTCACTAGGGGCCACATCCCCTCTATATCCTATAACTTAAAATATGGGGGCGGCGCTAATATTGACCGTAAGGACCCGCGCCAGTCGCTTATGGAAATGGGTAAGCTGGGCACACGTATGCAAGAGAATAACTGGTCGGCGGTGATATTCCCTGAAGGCACACGCTCAAAAAACGGGCGGGTAAAACCTTTCCAGGCGGGGGGCATAGCCATCATCCTGAAAAAATGCCCCGGCGCGCTGTTAGTGCCCATCGCTATAAAAAATTCATGGAAAGTGGTACGTTACGGCCTCTATCCGCTCAATACCTTTACGCCCATCACCCTTGAAGTGCTGGAGCCTATTGAAACTGGAACAACCTCTGTAGATGCGTTGGTGGCGGAAGCGGAAGATAGGATAAAAGCAGCACTAAGCCCCCTAACCCCCTGAAGGGGAACAATAGCGGTAAGTTTGGTTGTTTTGTTACAGGCGAGTATGAAACACGTATAACAACGCCCACACTTTTAGCACATTGCCCATTATTTTTGCACTACACCAGCTATCAAAAAATCTATCTTATCTATCAGGTATTTGCCATTAGTCTTTTTTAAATAGTACAATGAATAAGTATCTCTATCAAATGGCGTCTGCATTTTGATTGTGATTTCGCTCACTAGAGATTTTATAACTATTAATTTAATATTGTTTAAATTTTCCAATATTGAATTGGGCTCCTGGCTATGGACAATTGGATCATAATCCAAGCCATCTACCGTCCCGTCATCTTGCTTTGTTTTTTGAAGAGTCAAATCAATTTTCTTGAATAAATCCCTATTATATGTGATATAATTGTCTGAGAAAAACCCGGATGACTTTAAAACTGATAGATACTTTTCTGTTTCATTAAAGTTTATTCTATAGGGAGCGTTATTGGGGATGTCCATTTTTATGGGATAAATATGGTTATTCAAATAATCAACCTTAGTCTTATACCATTTGAAAAAGCTTCTTAAAAAAAGAATTGGGCTATCACTTTGCTGCGAGTTCGAAAATCCTTTCAATGCAAAAGTATTAATACTTGCATTTTTTGAATTTGCATTCATAGCGTTAGCATTTAATACTAACGCTATTAGAATAAAAAATGCGATGTTATTTTTATAATTTTTCATATTAGCATATTTTTAATTATTGAAGTCTGACTATGTTAGTCAGGATGTTTCATCCCTTCAATTACAGCAGATTTTTTATCTGCTAAACAAATATACAAAAGCAAAAAAGCCCAAGGACCTTCGACTTAAGACTTAAAAGCCAAGGGTCTAAACATTTTTCCCATCAATGATCTTAAAAAAATCATCCCTATAAGTATCTCCCACGGGAATAATTTTATCGCCAATGCGGATGCGGCTGCGTTCAATACTATCTATCTTGTTCAACGCAACGATGTATGATTTATGCACCCGCACAAAATGTTTTTCGGGCAGCGTGTCCTCCATCTTTTTCATGTTCTGGAGGGTGATAATGCGCTCGGTGGTGGTAAATATCGAAATGTAATCCTTCAGCCCTTCAATAAACAATATTTGGTGCAGGTACACTTTCTGTATTTTATGGTCGCTTTTTACAAAAATAAAATCGCTCATAAAATCATGCTGTTGCTGCTGTATCTGCACTTCGGGCGGGGCTGCTTGTTTGGATGGCTGTATAATACCCTGGGCCTTTTGCGCTGCTTTAAAAAAACGGTCGAACGCAATAGGTTTAAGCAGGTAATCCACTACATCCAGTTCATAACCTTCCAGCGCGTATTCGGGGTAGGCCGTGGTTAATATCACTTTGGTTTTGCCATTGGCTATACGCAGAAATTGTATACCGGTCAATTCGGGCATTTGCACATCTAAAAAGACAAGGTCAATATTACCTTCCTGCACCAGCGTTAACGCTTCTATGGGGTTGGTGGTTGATCTAACCAAGACCATAAAGGGCACCTTTGATATATAATCTTCCAGTATATGCAGCGCCAAAGGCTCGTCATCAACTATAAGGCATCTGATCATGCTATAAAACTAAGGATAATTCGCAAGTGTAGGTATCTATTTCATCCCTTATATCTAAATTATATTTTCCCGGGTATAGCAAATCGAGCCTGCGCTTCACATTATTTAACCCAATACCTCCTATAGCATCGCGGTTATTGCTGTGCTTTTTATTTTGTATATAAAAATGCAAATTTTGCTGATCAACGGTGATGAGCATTTGTATCGGCGTAAGCGAATCGTTAGCTATGCCATGTTTAAAGGCGTTTTCAATAAATGCTATTAATAACAGCGGCACTATCTGCTGATCGTCCACTTTCCCGTCGATCTTAAAATCGATATAGGCCTTATTGCCAAACCTTATTTTTTGCAGGTCGATATAGTTTTGCAGGTATTGCAGTTCTTTAGCAAGATCCACTTTATTGTCATTACACTCATACAGCATATAACGCATTATCTCTGATAGCTTCAGGATAGCGCCGGGCGTATTTTCTGATTGCTGGTAGGCTAATGAGTAAATGCTGTTTAACGAGTTAAATAAAAAATGCGGGTTGATCTGCGATTTCAAAAAGGCGAGTTCGGCGCTTAGCCGCTGGTTTTCCAGGTCGCGCTGTATGCGTTCATTCAGGAACCAATCGCTGCTGAATTTCAGCACGACACTCAAAAAAACAAACAACAAGCTGGTAAAAAAAGTACTGATAAAGTACGACCAAAAACCTATCATTACCTCTTTTCTATCCCTCATGTGCATCAGCACATCCTCTTTAAATAACACGCCTATGCCATATTTGCCTATACCATAGGCAACAATGGTAAGCGCTATGGCCACCGCGTACATACCATAGCGTTTCCGGTTTAAAAAAACAGGGATGAAAAACAGGTAATTGAGATAAAAAAGACTAATATTTATGCAGCCGTATAACCCAAATATAACCAGCATGCGCTGCACGGTCATTTTTGAATTATCGTGCACAATAAATAAAAAGAACGAGATAATGCTTACCCAAAAAAGCACATGCCAGAATATTTGCCAGGATTTTTTCATCGCTTCAAAATTAGTATTTTGATTTGCCGCGGGTTATATTTTATATACAGCTTTATTTTTTATCGATAAACAGCCAATTATTATCTATGAACTATATGTAATTATAAACAGGCGTTCATCTATGAATTACCGCTGTTGGTATAAATGTTTTTAATGAACCAATTATTTGCTATTTCTTTGTTGCATCAAAAAAATCACTCACAATGAAAAAGCTGATCACCAATACCAATCCATTTATACTACTGCTTGCACCGGTACTGTTTGCATTAATTATGGGCATTAGTTACCAGTTTGAGCAAAAAAAACAATGTACCGAAACAACCGCGTCTGTGCGCCCAACCTCTTTGTTTTTTAAAGGCATTGCCCTTGTAAAAGCTGTTTGCTCTATAAGCAAAGAGAATGTATGGTAATACAAACCGAAGGGTTAACCTTTAACTTTGGCAGCCAAACAGTTGTTAAATCACTTTCACTACAAGTTCCGCAAGGGAGCATATATGGTTTTCTTGGCCCTAACGGCGCCGGGAAAACCACTACTATAAAATTATTGCTTAACCTGTTAAAAACACAGGAAGGCAGTATCCGGATTTTCGGCCTCGACTTTAAAGATCACCGCAAAGAAATACTGGCGCAAATAGGTTCGCTCATTGAGCAGCCTGCCCTATACCTGCATCTTACCGGTAAAGAAAACCTGTTAAACCGGGCCATCCTGCTGCAAATTCCGGAAACCCGTGTTGATGAAATGCTCGACCTGGTGCATTTAACCGAAGCGGCCCATAAAAAGGCGGGCAACTATTCGCTGGGGATGAAACAGCGTTTGGGTATCGCCCTCGCTTTATTATCAGACCCAAAACTTTTACTATTGGACGAGCCCACCAACGGCCTCGACCCCAACGGCATTATCGAGGTGCGCGAATTGTTGAAGGACCTGGTTACCCAACATAACAAAACCGTTTTTATATCAAGCCATTTACTGGCCGAAATTGAGCGCATGGCCACCCATGTGGGTATTATTAATAACGGCGAACTATTGTTCCAGGGTGAAATAAAAGACCTGGAAACCATAAGCCAGCCGCTGGTGCGTATTGAAGCTGATAATACTGTTGACGCGGCAAACCTGCTGACAAAACAAGGCTATAAGGTTGCTGATGTAAATGACCGTACTTTATCGGTAATATACCATTCGAAAGAAGAAATGGCAAAGATCAACGCCCTGCTTAATCAAAACAACTATACCGTTTACAGCATACATAAGGTACAAAAGGACCTTGAAAAACTGTTTTTAGATATTACCCAAACCCCGGCAAAATGAAAGGCTTTATACTATCGCTCCGGTCCGAATTTTATAAGAGCCGTAAAACATTAGGTTTTTGGGCCGCTATATTATTGCCGGTATTGATCGGGCTGCTTGTTTTTATGGGCTTTTATGCCAATAGCGCTAAAATGCATGGCCTGCCGCCTGCTATGCTATGGCTCAGTTTTTCGGGCGCTATAATGGGGATAATGGGTACGCTGCTGCTGCCCATATTTATTATATTTATAACCTATTCGGTAAACAGTGTTGAACATAAAGCCGATACCTGGAAAACCCTGTTCAGCCTGCCCATAGCCAAATGGTCGGTTTACACGGCCAAGTATGTATATGCGCTGTTCCTGGTTATACTTTGCCTCATGCTTTTAGCCTTGTTTACCATTGGCTATGGCAATTTGCTGGGTATGGTAAAACCCGAATTGAAGTTTGCCGGATACCATATGGAATTGATGCTGTTCCAGGTTTACTTTAAGTTATTCCTGTCGGGATTAGGCATATTATCCATCCAGTTTTTATTGAGCCTGGTTTGGTCAGATTTTTTGAAGCCGATGGGTATTGGCTTTGTATGCACCATAGCAGGCGTAATTATGGTTAACCTTAACTGGGATTATGATTTCTGGTTCCCCTACGCCTCGCCTATGATGGCGCTAAAAAGTATGTTGCCCCATGCCAGGCACGAGCACCCCAAACAAATGGTGATAGATATTATTACCAATGATGTTTACGTAAGTTTGGTTGTTTCGGCAATAGTATTTATAGTTGGGTTTTATGTGGTGCAGAGGAGGAGTGTGAAATAGTGAGTTGGGAGTGGAGTTAGTTAAGGATCACTATTATGGCGTTCCCTGCGGGCCGCGCTGTACGCTCATACTGCACGGGCATTAGCCACAAGGCCGGTATACGCTGCCATCGCTAACGCGGCCGGGGCGCAATGGTTTTTTTTGTCTGAACCATGATTTTTAGGATTAATGGGATTAGCAGGATTTTCAATCCGTTGTCTGTGTCCCACAGACAACTATGGGCTATGCTGTTTGTGCGGACACAAACAGCGAAGTTGAAATTGATTTGATTTCATTTGGCTAAGTGGCAGTTTGCCTGTAAATTCAATTAAAATATTTGAATCTATTAAATATCCCGTTCCCATTCATTCCGGCTTTCTGAGATATCATCCAGCATTTTTTTAGCATCAGCTTTACTCATGTTTACAGCCTTTGCATAATCAGACGGTTTCTTCTGATCGTTGGTTTCGGATTTTATAGTGACGCCAAGGCCCTTGAGTATTTGCTTAACCAAAGTGCTTTTTTTATCCGGAATATTGATCACTAACGTTTCCATGCTTACAAATTTACAAATTTTTATTAATAGTATATTCAAATGAAATTTTCTTTGTTATGGGGAAATTACCTGTTACACCAACCCTGTTTCATCCCGTCAAAATCGACCATTTTGCATTTACTTGATTATCAACCCATAAACCAAAAACCACACCTAAAAACACTGACGAATACGTCGTTACACCTTGTTTCATTCTGTTTCACTCAGTTTTTATAATTAGTTTATTTTCAATAGGTTAAGCTAAAATCTTGTTTCACGTGTTTCATTTGTTTCACACACACGTGAAACATCCCGATAGCTATCTGGACCGCGCTATCACCATTCACCACTGCCTACTCACAACTCCCATTCACCACTGCCCACCTGCCTGCCGGCAGGCATGGCTCACCAGCCTACCTCACCGGTTTCGGGAACACAGGCAAGCTCTCATGCCCATCCGCATCAACCGATTGCACCGCGAAGAAATAGTTATCCTTTGAGTAATTGAGCGTAAGGGTTGTACCGGCTACATATATCTTCTTCTCCCAGTAAGGGTTCATGGTTTCGCGCATCAGCACGTAATAGCCTGCCGGCTTTTTGCCCGTTGCCGGCGCTTCCCATTGCAGGGTGGTCCTGTTGGTTGTTTCGCGGTTAACCAGGCCCACATTTTGCGGCTCACCCGGCGCCGACGCCAGGTTGGCCAACGCCGATAAGTTCATTCTTGCCACCTTTTGTGCGTAGCTGTAGTCAACAAAGTCGGGCAGGTCGCCATAGTCAATGCCGTTTTGGGTACGTATGTCCTGGTGCTGGCGGGTATAGTCCTCGTTCATCTCAGTGATCCTTACCGCCGAATACCCCTGGTCCTGGAACGGCAGGTGATCGCCGCCGCGCAGATAGCGGTCCTTACGGTAAATGAGTTTTACATCCAGCTGCTCCACATAACGCTCGGCTACCTCCTTAATATAACGCGCCAACTGCCTTGACGGACTATCATTTTCACCCCCTAAAGCCATAATATCGCTTAACTGTTTAGCCTTAGCCACAACAGGTATACCCTCACTGAATACCCGCACGCTGCGGTTATCCTTCAGGTCGGTTTCGGTGCCATGGGTATTGCCTACAATATCATTATCCAACATGGCGTCAATGTTCCAGTTTTCGGCTTTGGCACGCTTGGCCAGGTGTGTCGATCCCCATAAATATTGCTCTTCGCCAACAACAACCGTAAAAATTATAGTAGCCGGGAACGATCGTTGCGACATTACCCGCGCCAATTCCATTGATACCGCCGTTCCCGAAGCATCATCATTAGCGCCCGGCTCAACCGCATTAGCGTTATTTACATCGCTTACCCGCGAATCCATGTGGCCCGATACCAGGTATATCCGGGTATCGTTAGGGTCGGTGCCTTTCAGGATGCCCAAAACGTTCTTCATGCCCTTATTCCCCTTAACCGATGTAAACGTATCAAACTGCACCACCAGCCTGCCGCCAGATGATTTTGCATAGCTCTCCATTTCGGCCTTTACCCAGTTGCGCGCGGCACCAATGCCCTCGGTTTTGCTGGTGGTATCGCTTAGCGTATGGCGCGATTTAAAACTTACCAGCTTACGTATGTTAGCCTCAATGTTTTTTGCCGATACCTCATCAACCATTTGCTTAATGGCGGCATCTTGCTTAATGGTGGTTTGGGCCACTGCGGGCAGCGTGCATACCAGCAGGAATAAGAGTTTAGCGTATTTCATATCGATAAATATAATTCAAAAAGGTTGTCATAGCAATGCCCAATGCCATAATTTGGCTATTACTCCTCCTCATCCCCCGCAACTGCCAGCATGTCATCAACCTGCTTAAAATTGCTGCGCACAAAATGGCACCAGTCGCATTCCTTTTTGCCGCAGCCGGTGTTAAAATCATGCGCCTGTATTTTTTGATATACGGTAGTGATCTGGTCAGTCACTACAGCAATATCATCCGGGCTTATCACTATCTTTTCTTTATAATATTCTCCATCATTTATTGGTTCAACAAAATCAAAAATAGTACTTACCACTTCCCAGTCATTGCTGCGGTCATGATCGATCAATATTTTATAAAATACCGCCTGCCGCCAGTAATCGCCACCGTTGGGTTTATCCGTTGTTGGGGCAAGCAATTTGTCTTTGGCGTTTTTAAGCTTGCCGGTTTTATAATCAACAATGGTTGCCTGTTTACCGTCGAACTCTATTTTATCAATATTACCTTTAATAGGTACACCTTCAATTTCAATGTTTTTGACGGGCCGTTCGGTAACGGCTATTTTGTTCCATACAGGTACATTTTGTTCGTAGTAAGGCGGCAGTATTTTTTCTCCATAATCCATGCGCAGCTTAAATTCTTCTTTGGTGAATGAATCGCGGTTGCGGTACATGTACCACTTGAACTCCTTCATAAACTGCTCGGTCGACGGGAAATTATCGTCGTCATCTTTTAACCATCTGAACGCTTTATTCAGCGCCCAATGCACCGCCTGCCCAAACGTAGCCGATGGGCTCTTACCCGACGGCACCCGTATTAAACATTGAAAATAAAACCGCAGCGGGCAATCCAAAAAATTATTTAAATGCGTAACAGATAGCGTATAGCCCTGGAGCAATTGGTTAATATAATTGGTATCAAGCAGTTCAACTTTTGGTTTGTCTTCTTCGCTGAACTGGGTGGCATAAAACTCCAGCATGGCGGTTTCGCCTACTTTTGGATGTTCAATCACCATATCGGTTTCGGCTAATATCTCGCCGATAAATTGAGATGATTCCTGCTCCTTGCCCTTTTTATCTTTATTGGCGTATGATATCATTAAACATTGTTTGGCCCGCGTTATCGCCACGTAAAACAACCGGCGCGATTCTTCCTTTTGTGCTATATCATCATTTGAGGCTTGTGTTAAGGTGTCGGGGTAACTGAAACCGTTATTGCGGCCCTTGCTGTCCCAGGTTTTTTTATCGCAGCCAATAAAAAACACATGCTCAAACTCCTGTCCTTTTGAACCGTGGGCCGTAAAAAAGTTTACGCCGTTATCCGAATAAATAACCTGGTTCAAATCAAGCCTGATATTGTTTTTCTTCATCAGGTCGATGGTAGCCAGCAGGTCGGCCAGTTTTATTTCGGGGTTTTTGCGGCTCTCGTCCTTTAAAAAATCGAAGAAATTGGTCAGTATCTGCATATAGGTCCCCTTATCGGCCTGCAGCATAATGTAGCGCAGTATCCCCATTTTGCTTATTACCTGCTGAAATAGCTGCTGCAGCGTAACGCTCATGGCCCCGGTTAACAGCTCATCCAAATTATTGATGAGATATTTCATTTCTGTATTCGGCGCGGCATCAAAAAGGCCGGGCTGTTTGGGCGCGCGCATTTCGCTGATATAACGGCGCAGCGAGGTTTTGGGCTGATTATTAACGGAGGTAACAAAGTTTTCTTTTGATACCGCAATACTCGCTTTAGCAATTTCAATAGGCGCTATGGTAAAAAAATCATAGTGCAGTATCTCGAACAGTAACTCATCGCCGCTGTAGGGCGAATCCAGTTCCATCGCTAAATAACGCAGTATGTTAATTATTTTTTCACCAAAGGGAATAGTAAGCACATCAATTTTGCGGCGGGTATTAACGGCTATTTTTTGCGCGTCTAAAAAGTGTACCAGGTCGTCTACCTGGTTATGGTTACGGTAGATTACCGCTATCTCGCCGGGGGGCGTTCCGCTTTCAACCAGGTGCTTGATGCTGATGGCTACATCCACCATTTCCTGGTCGGGGTTTTCATATTCGCGGATCACAGGTTTTACCACCAATTCATCAAAACGCGAATGTGACGATCGCAGGCTTTTATCAAGGGCCAGTTGTTTGGTTAAACGCTCGTTATTGTTGTTGATAAGCGCCTTTGAAATATCCAGTATATGCTGATTGGAACGGTAATTATGTTTAAGCACCACGGTAGCCAGCGTACTCACGTAATCGTTCGCGAAATCCAGTATGTTCTTCATATTGGCGCCCTGGAACTTGAAAATAGACTGGTCGTCATCGCCCACGACAAATACGTTGGGGGTTTCCCAATAATTCAATAAAAATTTCAGCAACTCATTTTGCGACCCGCTGGTATCCTGGAATTCATCCACCAAAATATAATGATAGCGCTCTTGGTATTTGCGCAGTATCTCCTCATTTTCGCGGAAAGCTTTCAGCACCCAAATGATCATATCGTCATAATCATAACGTCCTCTGGATTTCATTTTACCATCATAGCGCTGGTATTCGGCTACGGCTGCCAATAGTTTTTTCATCAGCTCATGTGCCGCATCAATATCTTTTTGCTTAGGGTCGCCAATTTTTATTCCCTTTGCGGGATTGGCGCGTTTGTATATAAACTCTTCGCGGTTGGGCAGGTCGTCAATATATTCCTGCACCGCTTTTTCAATCATTTCGTTATTCCAGTTTTCTCGTTTCATGGTCGAGAACAGGTTTTTTAGCCGGGGCACATCGTAATAAACATCGCCGGTAAAACGCTTCAGCAAATGATTGTTCGGGAACTCATCCACCAACTCCCTGAACAGCACTGCCGATTCCAGGTCAGACAGAGGCTCCAAATTCAGCTTGCCGAAATACTCCAGGTTTTCTTGAATGACTTCGTTACAAAAGGCGTGGAACGTATAAATATGAATGCGGTAGGCATCGGGCCCGATAAACTCGAACAACCGCTTGCGCATAGCCACCGCGCCGGCATCAGTATAGGTTAGGCACAGTATTTCACCCGGCAGGGCATCGGTATCGGTCAATATTTTACCAATGCGGGCCGCCAGTATTTGCGTTTTACCAGTACCCGGCCCGGCAATAACCAACACCGGGCCATCCATTTTATTAACGGCAGCTAACTGCTCGGAGTTTAGGCCGGATAAAGCCTTTTGGAATTCGAGGTTATATTTATTGGGGTTGGGTTGCATGGTAAGTGTAAAGATAGCAAAGGGTAAGATATATGTTATTACTTAGCAATAAAGAATTGTAACTTAAAAAATATCAAATCTAAAAGAGATAAAAAATATTAAATTTGTAAAAAGCAATACCATGAGCACAGCAGAAATCAGGCAGCGTTTGCATGAAATCATTGAAACTACTGAAGATAAAAAGCTAAAGGCAATTTATACATTGTTGGAGAGTGATGATTCAGATGATGGTTACACACTTAGTGCTGCGCAAAAAAAAGAGTTGGACAGAAGACTTAGCGACTATGAAAATGGTATAGGCAAAACTTATACCTGGGACGAGACTGTTGCTATAACTGATAAGGCTTTAGCAGATAGGAAAAAATAACATGGCCTATTCTTTTATTATAAAGGATGAAGCTATAAAAGAACTATCCGAAGCGATTATTTGGTACGAAGATCAACAGGATGGCTTAGGGATAACGTTCAGAACAAATTTTTATACTAAGTTAGGTCAAGTTTGTGCTAATCCGCTTCATTATAAAAATTCATACAAAAAATACCATGAAGTATTAACAGATAAGTTTCCATTCCTGATTGTTTATACTGTCGACGAAAAGGTCAAACAGATTATTATTATCGCCATATTTCATACCAGTCGCAACCCTAAAAAGAAATTTAGGAAAAGGTAGATCTACTTCCCAAACTGATAAGCACTAGACACGATCGCCCCTCTATCATCCGTCAAGTTTAATATCCATATCGTTGTATTGGCAGGCGGCGCATCAGCGATGATATTCTTGCCATTAATTTTTGCTGGTGCAGTTGTCCATTTCCTGTCTTTAAAGGGCAGGGTGGTATCGGTGGTGTAGGATAGCGACGCCTGGGTTAAACCTGTTTCTGTTTTAACTTTCGCTTCTACACCATTGTTTTTTACTTCGATCTTTGAAATTACTGGCAATGGCTTCCCCTTGATTAAATATTGGTCAACAAATAAACCAATTTCAACAGGCGCCCAACCTTGCGGGTGACCATGAACCATATCGGTTGTGAGACGGTAATTTTTAGGTGTTTTTACCAGGTCGTAGGTTTTTGAAAATATGGTTGGCGGATAAAATGGATCCTTAGTTCCGTTAACAAATAAAAAAGGCATGGTTGCTTTGCCTATATAATGCTCGGGTTCGTATTGGGCGGTCCATTTGGCTTTAATTTCGGGCGATAGGCGTTTCATATCATTATCGTAGAAATAGCCGCCCGGTTCGTCAATATACCCGCAGCCATATACTGGTACGGCCACTTTAAAGCGTTCATCAATGCCGGTTATAATACATGTAAGCCAGCCGCCCCAGCTAATACCGGTTATCGCGGTGCGTTTAGCATCAACATTAGGCAAGCTCATAATAAGCGAATGTGCCAAAATTACATTGGCTACCGAATGGTAAACCCAGTGCTTGTCTATTGTACTATCAATATTATACTTATAGCGGTTACCCTGGTCGGGGCCGCCATTGGCTAAGCGTTTTCCATCTTTTCCGTTTCCCGACAGATCCATTGCTATAGCGGCATAACCACGTTTGGCCCAAAGCACCGCCCATTCTTTAAATGCTTTACCGCCACCGCCATGCACTAATACGATGGCAGGCAAGTTATGATCCAGTTGAGGGTTGCCTGCCAGTGTACCAGGAGTAGCGTAATAGGCAAAGACATCCGTTTGCTTAATATTTCCGAAGGGTTCCCCTTTATAAATGATCTCTCTTACTTTAGCGGTATCCGCGTTATTCCAGGTGAATTGGGGCGGTACAGACAGCTTTTTCATATCCCATAACGCTGTATTTTGCGCTTTTAGATTGACAGATATAATAAACCCTAATGCAACTAATAAAACTAACTTTTTCATGCGGGTAATAATTGGTTATATCAAATAAACACATTTTTACTGACAAAATTTGTAGCGGCATAGGGTGGTGCCGTTTGTGTATTTTGAAATGCGGCAAATTACTAAATCGCAAAATTATTTAGTAAATTTGTTTAAAAGCTTTTAAATTATGACAACCGCAGCGATAAGAGAAAAATTATATGATTATATCAGGGTAGCTGATGATAAGAAGGTTGAGGCTATCTACACTTTATTGGAAGATCAGATGGCTCCGGCATGGGAATGGTCGGAAGATGAAGAATTTGTGGCTGAATTAGACGAGCGGGTGAGAAGATATGAAGCGGGCATTGACCCCGGATTTTCCATTGACGAAGCTAAAGCCTCATTGCAGGAAATGAAAAAAGAGTATTTAAAAACTCTCGGAAAATGAACTATACATTTGATATGCTTTTTAAAGCACGTCAGGAAATATTTGAGGCTTGGAAATGGTATGAGGAACAGCAGGATGGTTTAGGGGAGCGTTTTGAGGCCGAGGTTTTTAGAAAGATCTCTTTAATTACAATCAATCCGTTACAATACCCATTAAAGAAGCGAACACATGAGGTAAACACTAATGATTTCCCTTTTCTTATCGTTTACAGAATTAATAAGAGTCGTAAATTGGTAATGATAGTATCTGTGTTTCATACAAGCAGGCATCCGAGGAAGAAGTATCGGCCTTAAATACAAAGTTTATACAATGGAAAAAGTTAAAACAGAAATGGCCCAATTAAACATTGAACCAGAAGGGTTTTTAAACGAGTATAACAAAGAATTGGATGAAGCTGAAGCCGAAATAGACGCCGGTAACTATTTAACACATGATGAAGTGAAACAATACTTTGTCGATAAGAGGAAACGTATTAGTGGAAATTAAATTTCCACCTCATTTGACCAAATTAAATGGGTTCGCTTTTTTATATCACGATTATATTTTTTGATCAATTTTTTATCAGTTATGAAAAATTTACTCATAACATCGTTTTCTCCGGGTACAATTGTTAAATAAAAATACAATCTGAACTTTTCAGGATAATCACCAACTACACCTTTTTTGCTCAAACTCGTACTATATACAACACTGCTATGCGGTAAAATTACTTCAACGATAGGCCAATTTTTCAAGCACTCGTTAGGGATACCGTCAACTTCAAGATTTTTATTATTTACTCCACCCATAAATATTCCTTGAAAACAAAGCTCACTTCCGTACTTTAATGTATCATCAGAATTATTGCTTAAGGTGACTACTATAGGTAATAAATCTTTTTTGCCATCTTTTATCCATTTACTAGCTTTAACCGTAAGTGTGCAATTTTTATAGTTATAATTTATCTTCTGAGCTATAAATGGCCAGGATTTAAGCTCACCGTCTTGAGCAAATAAGAGGCATGGAATGGTAATCAATAGCATCAATATCTTGAACGGTTTCATAACTCTTTAACCTATTTTAGGTTTGGACTATTAAATATAAGATTATATTAATTCTGCCCTGGTTTCCTACTTCATTGTTACAAGAATAGATCTATCTGTTTTTTAAAAATTGATAAATCTCCATTCGCCCAAGCTTCCAACAAAATAAGCCAAAAATCCCCTTGCAAATAAAACAAATAACCGTATCTTTGCAATCCCGAAAAAGCGGGGTTATACTATATATTTATAATTTAATTTAAAGCAAGTGAATACGTTAAGTTACAAAACTGTCTCGGCCAACAAAAAAACCGTTAACAAACAATGGGTTGTTGTTAACGCGGAAGGCGAGATTTTGGGGCGCTTGTCTACTAAGATCGCAATGATCATCCGTGGAAAAAACAAGCCTGATTTTACCCCAAACGTAGACTGCGGCGATAACGTAATAGTTATCAATGCAGACAAGGTAAAGTTGACCGGAAACAAGTTTAGCGATAAGCAATATGTTTCTTATACCGGTTACCCGGGCGGTCAGCGTTTCATTTCTCCTAAGGAGTTAATGGCGAAGCATCCAACACGCGTAATTGAAAAAGCGGTGCGTGGCATGTTACCTAAAAGTCGTTTGGGCAAAGCATTGTTTGGCAATCTGCATGTATATGCAGGCGACAAGCATCCTCATGAAGCACAAAACCCTACAGCCATTTAACTGTTAAACTAAAGGAAAAAAGAAATGCCAACAACAAACACTTCCGGCAGAAGAAAAACAGCCGTAGCCCGTATATACCTTACCGAAGGTAGCGGTGCAATTACCGTAAACGGTAAGGACTACAAAGAATACTTCCCCACATTGCCATTGCAATACATTGTTACCCAGAGCACTGAAGTTTCAGGTTCGGCCGGGATGTACGATGTTAAAGTAAATGTTGCAGGTGGTGGTGTAAAAGGACAGGCGGAAGCCGTTCGTTTAGCTATCGCGAAAGCCATTGTTGAACTCGATGCTGATAAGAAGCCTTCATTGCGCGCTAAAGGTTTAATGACACGTGATAACCGTATGGTTGAGCGTAAAAAACCGGGTCGCAAGAAAGCACGTAAGAGATTCCAATTCAGTAAACGATAATTTAAGGAGGACAACAAAATGGCAAGAACAACATACGACGAGTTACTGGATGCAGGTGTACACTTTGGTCACCTTACCCGCAAATGGGACCCTAAAATGTCACAGTACATTTTTATGGAGCGCAACGGTATACATATTATCGACTTAAATAAAACCTTATCAAAGGTTGAGGAGGCTGCGGCCGCTATAAAACAAATTGTAAAATCAGGCCGTAAAGTATTATTTGTAGCTACAAAGAAACAAGCGAAAGATATTGTTGCCGATTATGCAAAAAACGTAAACATGCCTTTCATAACCGAACGCTGGTTAGGTGGTATGTTAACTAATTTCGCCACCGTGCGTAAGTCGATCAAAAAGATGTCGAACATCGATAAATTGACTAAGGACGGTACGTATACCAATCTTTCTAAAAAAGAAAGGCTGATGATACAGCGCGAGCGTATTAAACTGGAAACCCTGTTAGGTGGTATAGCCGACTTAAATCGCCTACCTGCCGCTTTGTTTTTGATCGACGTTAAGAAAGAGCATATCGCGGTTTCAGAAGCGTTAAAGTTAAACATACCAACCTTTGCAATGGTTGATACCAACTCTGACCCTTCAAACATCGACTTCCCTATACCTGCTAATGATGATGCTACCAAATCAATTTCATTAATAACCGGTATCATTATAAAAGCTATTGAAGAAGGTTTGGAAGAACGCAAACGCGAGAAAGAAGACGAAGCTGAAAAAGAAGCTGCGCAAGCTAAAGCTAAGGTTGATGCCCCTGAAGCAGAGGCGCCTGTTGCTGACAGGACCCCGGTTGCCGAGGGTAAAAGAACCCGCAAAGCAGCCGTTGAAGCTACCGCGGCCGTTGAAGATAACGCGCCCGTAGCTGAAAAAACAGAAGAATAATTTTGTGAGTGGTGAATAGTGAATGGTAAGTTTAACCGCTCACCATTCATTATTCACCACTCACTATTTAAAACTTATAACTGAAATAACATGTCTACATTACAAATAACTGCGGCCGACGTAAATAAACTGCGCCAGCAAACCGGCGCGGGAATGATGGATTGCAAAAAAGCTTTGACCGAAACTAACGGCGATTTTGAAGCAGCCATAGATTATTTAAGGAAAAAAGGCGCTAAAGTAGCCGCCAGCCGCCAGGACAGGGAATCGAACGAAGGTGTGGTAATTGCACGTACATCGGCTGATGGAAAACGCGGTGTAATTATCGAATTGAATTGCGAAACTGATTTCGTAGCTAAAAACGCCGAGTTTATTGCTTTCGCTAACGCGATCGCTAACGAAGCGGTTGAAAACAATCCGGCATCAATTGAAGAATTAAATAACTTGGGAATTGATGTTGAAAATTCACGTATGACCATTGGCGAAGCCACTATTGATAAAACAGGTAAAATTGGCGAGAAGATAGGCGTATCAAAATACGAGGTTGTTGAAGGCGAAAAAGTTATCGCTTATATACATGGTAATTTCCGTTTAGCGGTATTAGTTGGCTTAAGCGCTAACGTTTCCGGTGCTGATGAAGCAGGTAAAGACGTAGCTATGCAAATTGCCGCCATGAACCCGGTTGCTATTGATAAAGATGGCGTTGACGCCACTACTATTGAGCGTGAACTGGAAATTGCTAAAGAGCAAATACGTGCGGAAGGAAAACCTGAAGATATGGTTGAAAAGATATCATTAGGTAAATTAAATAAATTCTATAAAGACTCAACCCTGTTAAACCAGGAGTTTGTTAAGGACCCGTCGAAAAATGTAGCCCAGTTTTTGAGCAGCATTGATAAGGGCCTTACCGTAACCGCCTTTAAACGGGTGGCTTTAGGAGCTTAAATATTTTATCCCCCGATGTACATCGGGGGATTTTTTTTGCCAAAAAACTCTGTTACTTCCTGTCAATAACAAAAAGAACAGTTAACAATTAAAATATAAAATTTTAACAATAACATTAATTCTATATTTTTGGTAAACCCACAACGTTCATGAAATACAAAAGAATATTATTAAAACTCAGCGGCGAATCGCTAATGGGCGACAGGCAATACGGCATTGATAACCAGCAGGTATTGCAATATGCCCATGATATTAAAAGTGTTCATGATAAAGGCATTGAAATAGCGGTAGTAGTTGGGGGCGGTAATATTTTCAGGGGGCTTAGCGCCGAAAAATCGGGCATGGAACGCGCCCAGGCCGACTATATGGGTATGCTGGCAACAGTAATTAATTGTATGGCGCTGCAAAACGCTTTGGAAAGTATTGGTGTTGATACCCGCCTGCAATCGGCCATAAAAATGGAGCAGATATGCGAGCCTTATATCCGCCGCCGCGCCATGCACCATTTAGAAGTGGGAAAGATCGTGATATTTGGCGCGGGTACAGGCAACCCCTATTTCACTACCGATACGGCCGCATCGCTTCGCGCTATAGAAATTAAAGCCGATGTGGTTTTAAAAGGGACCAGAGTTGACGGCATTTATACCGCCGACCCGGAAAAAGACCCTACCGCAACACGATACGATGAAATAACTTTCCAGGAGGTATATGACAAGGGTCTGAACGTAATGGACATGACCGCCATAACCCTCTGCCAGGAAAACAAACTGCCAATTATTGTTTTTGATATGAACAAACCCGGTAACTTCATGAAAATTGCCGAAGGTGAAAAGATTGGGACGCTGGTGAGATAAGGGAATCAAGAGCCAAGAATCAGGAACCAAGATTTTTTTTCTTCTTGATTCTTGAATCTTAATTCTTGACTCTAATTAACTATTTTTGACAAAAAAATATATACCAATGAGCGAACTCATTAAAACCCAGGTAACCGACGCTAAAGCTGCAATGGATAAGGCAATTGACCATGCAGATGGCGAATTAAATAAAATACGCGCAGGCAAGGCCAGCCCATCCATGCTGGATGATATTGTTGTTGATTACTATGGCAGCCCCACACCGCTTAGCCAGGTAGGCAGCGTAAATACACCCGACGCCCGTACCATTGTGGTACAACCCTGGGAAAAATCGTTATTAGGCGCGATAGAAAAAGCTATAATGGATGCCAACTTAGGCGTAAACCCACAAAATGACGGCGTAATTATCCGTATTAATGTGCCGCCGCTAACCGAGGAGCGCCGCCGTGACCTGGTTAGAAAAGCCAAGGCCGAAGCCGAAACCGGTAAAATTGCTATCCGTAACGTACGCAAGGATGCTAATGAAAAAATACGCAAACTAAAAGCTGAAGGCCTGTCAGAAGATGAAATGAAAGCCGGCGAAGCTGAAATACAAAAACTGACCGATGCCTATATTATTAAAGTCGACCAGCTATCGGAGGCTAAGGAAAAAGATATTATGACGGTTTAATACGCCGCAAGAGATAATAGAAAGGCCATTTCATTGAAGTGGCCTTTTTTTTAATGTCTATTTGGATGAATTTGCCTTTCCGTATAACCGTTATAACTGTCTATTTCATAGACTTTCCCATGAATACGGGTTTCGCTTGTTATATTTTTAGTAATCATTTTTAATGTACCGCTGCGTATAGAACCTTGCCCCTTTATTTTAGTTATAGAATTGATAGTTAAAACAAATGAGCCTGCTTTTCCCTTATAATAATCTATATATCCTTTATTAGTCTTAACTCGTTTTTTACGCCTAAATAAAATTTGCTTAGTTGCACCTTGTATAAATGCTGTGTTATAAGCGCTTATAATAAGTTGATACTTATGTTCTTGTAAGGGTATATTTATTTCATTAAAAAAACTACAACCACCATCTATATAAACTGTTTCATAATGAGTGATGTATGGCAACTTATCGGGAGAGATTTTTTGTGCTGAAACACTAATTGACAAAACTATTAGTAAAACAAAAGAAACGAAGCTTCTCATATTTGAAGTGGTTTATTAACTGCAATTTAATCTAAAAAATGTATATAATGTCAAATTAAAGGGAATGAGCTACTTAGCCGTTCCCTTTTTTTATTTTTGTGCTGAACATGAAAATACTATTATCATACCTTAAAAAACACCGTTGGATAGTAACCTGCGCTTTATTGTTTGCAGCCTTTAATATTGGCTTCTCTTTATTAGATCCGTATATATCTGGTCGCATTTTCGACGAAGTGATCAATCAACACAATAAGCTGGATTACCATGTGTACCTTTCCAGGGCGCTTACACTGGTAGGTTTAGCTATTGGCGTTGCAATGGTATCGCGTATAGCAAAAAATTTCCAGGATTATTTCACCAATATTATTACCCAAAAAACCGGTGCTGCAATGTATGCCGATGGTTTAAAACACTCACTTGAACTGCCTTACCAGGTTTTTGAAGATCAGCGCAGCGGTGAAACCCTGGGTATACTACAAAAAGTACGTTTGGATTGCGAAGCATTTATTACTTCGTTTATCGGCGTGTTATTTGTGAGCATTACAGGAATGACGTTTGTTATTGTATACTCGCTGTTTGTGAGTTACAAAGTAACATTGGTATATGTTGCGGCTATTCCTATAATTACCTTTGTGAGCGTAGCACTTAGTCGCAGAATCAAGAAAATACAACGTAGTATTTTGTCTGAAACAACTGCTTTGGCAGGTTCAACAACCGAATCGTTAAGAAATATCGAGTTGGTTAAAAGCTTAGGCCTGGTTAAGCAGGAAATTAACC